>Ga0272440_1000039_pt1 | contig 110299 bp, 97 predicted proteins | sample SSMMMBAug17_FD_192440 | JGI IMG/M metagenome (GOLD analysis project Ga0272440, IMG submission 192440) | Marine sediment archaeal communities from Little Sippewissett salt marsh, Falmouth, MA, United States - SSM-MMB-Aug17 | ecosystem: Environmental > Aquatic > Marine > Wetlands > Sediment ... | reverse complement strand
CTGGCGTGCCTGTTTTGAAAAATATACCTGGTATCGGATGGCTTTTTAGAAGTGATGGCAAAGGAAATAACAAGGAAGAAGTGCTGATATTTATTACACCGCGTGTCCTTGAACAACGTATGGCTGGTCATATGGTACCAAATGCAAATATCATTGAAGAACGTGATGTTCCTTTACTGGATGAAAGTACATTTGACGTACCCGATAAATAATTTTTGTTAAAGGTAAATATATTTGTCACAATAATAACGAAAAATTCGGACAGGAAACTGTCCGAATTTCCTTATATTATGATAGATACATTAATTGCTAACAGCAAATATCAAAAAAACTCCACATTTATGCAATTCTTATTATGGATTATTTCCAACTCTTACGATTAAATAAAGAACCCTTTTCAAATTCTCCGGATCCTGCATTTTTTTATCCATCAAAACAACATGCAGGTTGTCTTCAAAAGCTTGAAATTGCGATTCGATTAAAACGAGGACTTAATGTTGTTATCGGTGATGTTGGAACGGGTAAGACAACGTTATGCCGCCATATCGTTCAAAGGTTTGCAAGCGATTCCAATGTTCAGATTTACTTGATTTTGGATCCAGGTTTTAAGAATTCACTTGAATTTTTAACCGAAATTGCACGACTTCTTGGACTGATCGATGATGATGACAATCTTGATGAATGGGCGATAAAAGAAAGGATAAAAAAATACCTGTATACCGAGGGGGTTAAGCATGATAAAATTATTGCCATTATCATTGATGAAGGACAAAAGATCCCTTATTTTTGTCTGGAATTATTGCGTGAATTTCTAAATTACGAAACAAATGATCAAAAATTACTACAAATCATCATTTTTGCACAAAAGGAATTTAATTCAATTCTTGCTACACATGCAAATTTTACAGATCGGGTGAATATATGTCATGAACTTGAACCATTGGGTTTTTTTGATACAATAAAAAAAATTCAGTTCAGATTAAGCAAAGCAAGTGAGGGAAGGGTTCCACCCAATATTTTTACATGGCCAGCTTTTTGGGCAATTTATGTTGCAACCCGAGGATATCCAAGAAAAATTCTGCACTTATGCCATCTGGTTTTACTTGGATTAATTATTCAAAATAAAACCCGAGCCAGTTATTCTTTGGTCCGATCATGCATTAAACGTGACGCATCCGGACGTTATTATAAAATTAATAAATTCAAAAGGTTAATTCTTGTTCTTATTTTTAGCATTTCTTTTGGTTGGCTCTATCAAAAAAATTTTCCAGAACCTGTAAAGAGTGCTGTCCTTCAGAAAATTGACCAATGGTTTGGTATACCAGGCATGAAATCTGAAAAGGAATTTGTTAAACCCGGGCCATCGTTGCAAAGCTTTAAAACAAATAAAATAGATAAGCCCCCTGTTATATTAGGAAAAATAACATGTTTGCGTCATGAATCCCTGCAAGATTTAATCCATCTTTTTTATGGCACATACAATTTATGGTATTTACGTTATGTAAAAATGGTCAATCCTCATTTAAATGATCCCATGACCATCGAAAGAGGTGAGACTGTTCATTTTCCTGGCGTCCCTGTTACACAATCTATTAACAAAGAAACAATAGACCAAAATCAGTGGTGGATTGAACTATCATCATTTAAAAATATTCATGCTGCCTATACTTATTACATTAATTATCCTAATGATGCACCTGAGGTAGCGATTATACCCTATTGGAATAAAAGTGATGGTCTCACTTTTTCTGTTCTTTATGCGAAATCATTTCATGACCAAGCAGTGGCAGTACAATTTATAAATCAATTACCTCAATTAATATCCCAAAATTGTCGAATACGTAATAATTGGGGAGATGGATCAACTTTTTTTTCAAAACAGATACTTGACATTTCACATTAAGTATGTCAAATTTTTTAATTAGGAATGCTTGAATAATCGTACATAGGAACGAATGCGTTATTCGTTCGAGGGCGAACACAAGCTTCGCCCCTACATCGGGCTGGCAAATAAGAAAATGAGGAACTTATTTTTCGAGAATTCCTTAGAGATACGCGAAAAAATTTATTTATGAAAAGAGCAAAATGATAAAAGTAAAAAGACTGGAAAAAATATTAATTGATGCCAATATTCTAACGCCTGAGCAATTCCAACAGGTAATGGTAGAGCAAAAAGGGAGTGGGCTGGATTTAAGTAAATATCTGACACAATCTGGTATAATTACTGAATCAGAACTCGCTGATATTATCAGTAGTGAAGCCAGGGTTAAGCGATATAATGCAGAGGCGTATCCCTTACAGATGGATCTTTCGGAATTCGTACCTTTGGAGATTTCTCAAAAATACCACCTGGCCCCCATTCAAAAAAAAGGCCGATTGCTTATTGTAGCAACAATAGATCCTTTAAATATTGAATCCCTTGATATGCTTGAAGAGACAACTGATTGTGAAGTTGAACCGCTCGTTTGCACAGAACAAGAATTCATGCAATTAATCACAACCATTTATGGCATGAGTTCTGGCTATACAATGGATATTGATGGTATTGGCGAAATGGAATTTGATACAGATTCTGAATCAAAGCCTGATACCATTGTTGAAGATGTACATGTTAGTTCTTTGCAAGATATGGCAGAAGAAGCGCCAGTTATTCGATTTGTCAACTCGTTATTGGCTCAGGCGGTTCGTCAGGGAGCCAGCGATATACATATCAGCCCTGAAAAAGACATTGCAAAAATTCGCTTTCGCATAGATGGACGCTTGCAAGCAGTGCCCTCTCCACCAAAAGCAATGCTTTTACCGATAATATCTCGTGTCAAAATTTTAGGCAATATGGATATTGCAACCTCTATGATGCCTCAAGATGGGCGTTTTACTGTTAAAACTGAGAATAAAGAAATTAATGTGCGTTCATCCAGCATCCCAACAATTCATGGTGAAAATATTGTTTTACGTTTACTGGATATGGGGACAACAATTCATACTCTGGACCGATTGGGCATGACCCCGGATGACGTCGAAAAAATAAAAGAAGTTGCAGCAAAGCCTTATGGCATGATTCTCAGTACTGGTCCAACAGGAAGCGGTAAAAGTACCAGTCTATACTCAATTATTAAAATACTCAATAAACCAGACGTAAACATTGTAACACTTGAAGATCCTGTGGAATACCGGGTACCCAATATCAGACAGGTACAACTTAATCGAAAAGCAGGGATGACCTTTGCGAGTGGTTTGAGATCTATACTTCGCCAGGATCCAGATGTTATAATGGTTGGTGAAATACGCGATAGTGAAACCGCTGAAATATCAGTTCGTTCTGCATTAACCGGTCATCGTGTTTTAAGCACTGTTCATACCAATGATTCAGCGGGCGCGATTACGCGATTGATAGAAATGGGAATAGAGCCCTTTATTGTATCCTCAGTACTACTGGTTTCTTTTGCGCAAAGGCTTGTCAGAACTGTTTGTCCATTTTGCAAGGAAGCGTATCAACCATCGGAGAAGTCTTTCAAGCTTTTAGGAATAGTTTCAGATAGTGACTTACCCACATTTTATAGAGGTCGCGGATGCATTAATTGTATGGGAACCGGTTTTAGAGGGCGAACAGCCGTATTTGAAATATTAATTATTGATGAAGAAATTCAGGATATGATTATGAAAAGAAGTTCTGCTCAGGAAATTTCACGTTATGCAAAAGCCTCAAAAAAAATGAAAACATTAAAAGAAGATGCAATTTTAAAGATATATAATGGTATCACAACAGTTGAAGAAGCCGCATCGGTTGTAATGATGTAATATTAACAATTGTGTATTGAAATTGAATTTTTTGATGACATTAACTATTGATTTTTTTAATATCATTCGATATAAGATAGAAACATTTTATGAGAAATACATTCCAAAACGTTATAAACAATTTGGATAAATGTAATAAACGTCGGTAACAAATATTCCGATATTAGCAAGGTTATAACAATGCCTGTTTTTTCATACCAAGCTATAAATGAACGTGGTGAAAATATATCTGGAACAATAGAAGCAGAATCAGTAGAAGGTGCCTCAAATCTTCTAAGCTCGCAAGGACTGATCCCTTCAAAAGTCCGAAAAGCAGGCGAGATGTTTGGTTTGGGTACCACGCTATCATTAAAAGAAAAGACGACCCGAGTAAAAACATCAGATTTGTTACTATTTACTAAACAATTCAAGACCATGTTAAAAGTTGGAATTCCTATTGTTCGTATACTTCAGGTACTTGAGAAGCATTCTGAGAATGTAAGATTAAAAAAGATTTGTGCGCAAATGGCCCGAGATATTAGTAGTGGAACGCGACTTCATGATGCATTTAGAAAATTTCCAAAAGTTTTTGATAGCCTTTATTGCAGTATGGTTCAGGCTGGAGAAACAAGTGACTCCCTGGACCAGGTATTTGAGCGGTTGGTCATGATCATAGAGCACGAATATAAAACGCGATCTGATATAAAATTGGCATTACAATATCCTGCATTTGTAAGTATAGCGCTCATTATTTCATTTTTTGTCTTGTTAACAAATGTTATCCCCAAATATTTGAAGATATTTAAATCCCATAAATTAGAATTACCTCTTGCAACTAAAATAAGTGATATGTTATATCAATTTTTGATGCAATATGGTGATGTACTGATCATAGGCAGTATTCTATTAATATTGGGATTAATGTTTTATTTTAAATCTGAACAAGGGCAGTTTGTTAGAGATTCGATATTGTTAAAAATTCCATTTATTGGGGATGTTTTAAAAAAAGCAAATATTTCCAGGTTTGCCAATATTTTTGAAATATTGCAATCAAGTGGTGTTCATGTTATTGAAAGTATGAACATTTTGTCTGGAACAATTAATAATAAAGCAATAACAAAAGACTTTGATACGATACGCAGCAAATTGGCAGAAGGTAGAGGGATTGCGCCGCCGCTAAATGACTCAAAACATTTTACGCCTTTAGTAACGAGTATGATTGCCATTGGAGAAGAATCGGGTAGTTTGAATGAAATGTTACGCGAGGTAACGCTTCACTATGATGATGAGGTTACGTATTCTGTCAAACGCCTTACTGAAGCAATTGCCCCTGCTTTAACAATAGGATTGGCAGTAATAATTGGTTTTTTTGCATTGTCGATTTTTGTCCCTATGGCTGATTTGACGCGGATACTAAGATAGAAAAAAACAAAAACAAGAAAATATATAGAAAAGATTGACAATCAAAGATTAAAACATTAATATTAGAAGATATGTAAGCGTAATAATAATATCCATGTGGGTATTATTATTTGTAAGGAGGTTTTTAAAGGAGGTTATGATGGAAAAACTTAAGAAAGTGTTCAGAAATGAGCAAGGTTTTACACTAATTGAAATTATCGTCGTGCTGATAATTCTAGGTATTCTGGCAGCGGTAATAATGCCCAAATATTTTGATTTGGAGCAACAAGCTGGTAAGAAAGCCGCTCAAGGTGTAATTGCAGAGTTACAAGCACGAGGTAATTTGCTGTATGCCGATGCAATCATGGGGCCAGGAGATGCACAGGATCGATGGGAAGAAGGTCGTGATAATGAATTGCTGGAAGGATTGACCGAAGAAACTGATCCATACATTGTGCGATTAAGTCCTGGAGAAAGTACAATCAGAGTTAATGGGTCATCCCAAGAGGAACCGATTATATTTCAGTACAATGAACCTGTTTTTACAGGTTCAAATCTTAGAGGTCCGGAATTTCGATGGATTGATCAAGATTAAGATAATCACCTGCCCATATGTCTGATATTCTTTCCAAAAAAGCAGATTTATCACATGCTCTGTCCAATAATAGGGATAGAGCATTGATAAATATGCTTAATTGATTAAGTACAGCTTTTTTTTTACAAAAAAGTATACTGCCAATTCTAACATCCAATTACATGTTGCACATGTTTGATGAGAAATTTGATTGATTTAATACAAAAAGCAATATGTTTATTTTATTATCACACAGCTACCAAAAATTTTTTAATGATGTTATACTGCAAAATGGATGGTTAAAATGAGAAAAATCACAAGATTTTCAAGAAATGATTATGGATACACATTATTTGAGTTAGTGATTGTTCTCATATTAATCGGTGTTGTAAGCGGGGGCATTTCATCAATATTTAGTGTAACTCAGGTAGATTACGAAATTTTGGCAGAGGCCCATAACATCAAATCTACAGTAAGTCTTCTTCAATCTAAAGCCATGCAGTATTTTGAGCAGGAACTATATGGTACTACTGAAATGCGTGACGATGATCTGTGGGGGATTCAATTTTTGCGTAACAAAACTTATAGGTTGGTACGTAAAAAATTTAACTCGAGTCTCATTGACAACTTAGATATCAAAGGTCCTGTCTGGATGGACCAAAACATTTATCGCCATCACAAAAATAGCATTGTTTACACATTAACAAATCCATGCATTATTGATGACGAAATTTTTTTTGATGCTTTAGGAAAACCTGTTGACAGATCAGGTGAACAATGTAAACGTAATATAAAAATTGAATTATCTGCACCCTATATGACAAAAAAGGTAACCATTGACATCAACAAAACAGGTCATGTAATGATTACACAGACCATGTTATGATTTATTTACAGGTGGTGAGAAGTTACCGAGGTACAACAATGAAGTCAAGATCAGGATTTACATTATTTGAAATTGTGTTAACGCTACTTATAGTTGTATTCATTCTTGCTTATATGATTCCGGTATTGGGATTATCAATATTTAGATATGATCGTAGCATAACTGAGCTACAGGAAATGATCAATATTAAAATGGTGGTTGAGAACATTACTCATGATTATGTTAATCGCTGCTTTGAAGAGCCAGGATTTGACTTATTAAAATTGAGTAAACGTATTGGGCAAACAAATACCTATGTAACCAGAGTGGGATCGTTGGATACATATTATCCTTATGGTTATGATGGGCAAAAATACATCAGCTATTTTGTAAAATGCAATGAATTTGTATATGAAAATGAATCTGGAAAAAAAATTAATTTGATTCGAAGTAGTTCTCAAAATGATAAAATGTTGCTGGTTACGATCCAATCCAGTCGGTCTTCCAATAGCAGCTTGACTGTATTATTTACAGAAAAGTAATTATTAATATGAAAAATTCAATTTATCAATCAAATAAGGGGTTTACGCTATTAGAAATAACAGCAACCCTGATGATAATTGCATGCATTTCGGGACTTGCTGGATTTTCAATAGTCAATTATATTGATGCATTCACCCTGCACAAACAGCATACTGAAATCGCACAAGAGGCGCGCCTTATTATCAGTCGTTTGATGAATGAATTTGTTCACATTACTGAAATGCGCGAAGCAAGTGAGACTACAATTAGATTTTGTTCTCGTTTCAATAATTTGGAAGATACAAACATTGAATATGACAAAGACAATTCAAATTTAAAAATAAATGGTGAAATAATTTCTGATAATATCAGTGATTTCAAACTCAAATACCTAACGAGCGTTGATGCATTTGAAAACGTGAACAATAACATGTGGCATAATTCTTGGGCTTCAGGGCAACAATTCACAGCAATCAAATTTGACATATCGTTTGAAATCAATCCCCTTTTAGTATTAATCAATGACCCTGATGACCCTAAAAAAACACCCTCTTATTCAATTACGTTTACAAATATAACAGCTGTTCCCAGAACACTGGGAGCCCTTGAATAATCAAGGAGGTACACCATGAAAGATAATCAGGGAGCAATACTAATAACGTTTATTATCTTTTTTACAATTGCTGGCATTCTGGCTTCATCTATTGCATATATGTTACAAAATATTCCTACGTCACTTAAATCGGTTAATAGTGTGGAACAGAGTTACTATCTTTCTGAATCTGGCTTGCGATATATTTCAATGAAAATTAAAGATGGAAAAGATTATAGTGAGCTTAAAGCTTACTATGAAAATGATCACCGAACAATTCATATCCCCCTGAAAGCATTAAATTATTCGCAAACTAAAGATTTGGTCGGTCACGTTTCATGGAGATTCAGAAGAGCACCTTTTCATCAAAGAAGAAGAGACATGTTTATTCATTCCAATGCGCAGGTAGATTTAGAACATTTTGTTACCTCCAAGAGACAGTTGAATGCAGAATATAATGACCCAAATGACTATAGTATTGACTTCGAGAAAGATCATTTCGATCAAGATGCAGATGACACTGATCGTTTATGGAATCTTACAGATTCTTTTTATGCGAATATTCACAGTAAATATTCACTTCAGTTAAAATCAAATCAACAGAAAAATTGGTGTTTGGCGAGCCTGAACTGGGGAAAAAATGAAAATAAATTACCTGATTTACGATTGTATCAATATAGCATCACAAAAGTATTAAGCTATAAAATACAAATTAAGCTAAATCCTTATCCAGGTCGTCAAAAAAGAAAAGATTTCATGACTGGATTAAATTTCAGGGTAATGAATTCTATAGTTTCTTATAATCGAGAGCGTATCGAATATTATGGCGTATCCTTGTTTAAATCCAAAGGTCGGCAACAGGGTAATCCGCCTTGCTGGTTGACCAGTGATTCAAATGACTGCATTCAACATCTTGGGAATTCATTTTGTTTTGAAGGCGAGGAGAATGAAGAATGTACAAGCGATCCTGAAAGATACCTCAAACCCAATACGCCATATGTCATTTTTTGGGTAAAAGAAGAGCATAAAGATATTGAACTGATTGCATATTGTAATCTTGCGTTGCTCGCGAACTCTAATGAATATGTTGAAAAGTTGAACAACTCCATTGAATGGGGGTTCAAGGATTGGCTAAATATGGGTATTTTTTTAAAAGAAAAAGAATCCGCCGGTCAAAAACTTAATGACATTCAAATTGGCCTTCGTGCAGAAGACAAAAAAGATTGGGATTTTCCTTTGCTCACATTTTTAAGAATAGATAAAAGTGATCTTCCTGTAACAACGCTAAGTGATCGTACTCTTGTATCTCGGGATTTATACAACCTCAATGAAATTCCTCCAGATGAAATTGGTTTTCATGCGTTGTATGATAACCGTATTCTTACTTCCAGCAAATATGATATTTTTTTTAAAGAGTTCCTCCTTGACTGTCATGGGGACTATTGTCATGAAAAATCTGAAAGGTTGTACGTTCAGTTTTAAGTGTTGATGTCATGCCGCTCCCTCGCTTAAAGCACCGCGAAATAAAGCTTCAATAGCTGCTATAAGATCCATCTTCCAGGATAGTTGCATACTTTTTTCACTGGCAATAAGGCAACCTTCAGATGCCATAATTGTATCCACAATTTCAAGATTATTTTTTCGTAAGGTATTCCCTGTTTCTGTATTCTCTATAATAAGATCAGCATCTTCAGGTATCAATGATTCTGTGGCCCCATAAGTCATGATGATTCGATATGGATACAATTGTTTTATCAATGCATAATGATCTGCAATATATACATATTCTGATGCGATTCTCATTGGCCGGTCTGGATGTTTTATTCGAAATATTTCTAAAAATTGTTCCAATGTATTTCCCAAATCCTTATGGGCTGCAGCAACAATACGAACTTTGCCAAAGCCAAGTTTCATTCTTTCGACAACAGGGCTTTTGGGAAATCTCAAATGGTGTTCATTACACCAATCTGTGCCTGTAACAGCCAGATCGAAATTTGCATTGGCGACATGTGATGGCATATCTTGTGGACGAATGACCTTTACAGCAATCTGTTCAGGATCAGGAATTAATGAAAGTGCCTGATCAGATTTACATATGAGCGATGGACGACGTTCTAATTTATTTTTCTCATAGCCCTTGAACAAAAGGCCTGAATTCTCTAAAAAAGGAACCAGATGATTCATTTGATGACCATCAGGTAAAGCCAGATTCAGTTTATCAGGTATTCCAGCCATTAGTTTTCCTCCAATGCAATGAAATATTGTAGAACAGGGGTTAAATCCTTTGATTGATACGCATGGAAATTTACAACCAGACACAAATTGACATCAAATAATTTTTTCAGCGGTATCAGGTGGTTCTTTTGAAGCGCACTTTCATCACTGGCTTTTAGTATTGCCAGGTGGGCATGTTCTGGTGGATAGGCCTCAACGCTGCCCCATGCAGAGAATATTTTAAAGCGTTTCAAACGGCTATGAATTGCAAAGTTTTCTGCTAAATTCGGATATTCACTAACAATTTCAATAAAGTCTGAGCAGGAATCAAGGTCAGACATGGCGTTAATAGTTCCTCCTTTTCCACTGCAAACAAAAACAGATTGATTTGCCTGTCCAATCGTAAATAAAATTTGTAAACGTGATGCACTAAAACGTGCGGAATACTCTTCAATCCAATCCTTTCCACAAAAGCCAACATCATAATTGCCCGCAGCGACCTGTAATGCAACATCTTTTTCAGCCATTATTTTTGCACGTACTGGTAATTGATCCACTGTTGGTCTATATGTTCTGTTCTCAGACCGGTATCCATCAATGGGAAAATTTATCTTGTTAAGCTGCTCAGACAAAAAAGGCAAGGCATCTCCTTTGGGTAAAGAGAGACCAATCTTGTTATTATCCATTGTCTTCTCCAAGAACATAATTCAATATGTGTTTGTTAAGAGATTGTTCATGCAAAAATTGATAGCCGCTCTCAAATCGTTCGTGATCAACTTCAATCACTGCACCATATTGGGCATAAGCTTCTTGTTCAACAGGCGTAAATGTCAATTGTGAAGAAAACTGCATGTCAGCCAATATATCAGAAAGCAACTGCCCAATTTTAATTGATTCATAAGACATTCGACTTAAATAGATTGCAATGTGCGGTTTAACATCCTGCTCTTTCTTTCTTAAAAACAATTGTTTGATGATATTTTTTGCATACAATGCAAAGCCAACTGCTGGAATGCAATCTTGTGCAATGGAATCGCTTTGCTTGTTCAACAGTCGAAACATCTCAAGGGCCAGATGATCATACCGGCCTCCCGCACATAAAATATCCGCATTGGATTTTCGTAAAGGTTCTGAAAAAATTTGGAATTGTATACCTGTATAATAGTCCAGATTGCCTATTAATGAAAAATCAAGGGTATAGTCACAATTAATACGATCCAATTGCTCACTTACTTTAAGCAGCCGGTCAATGTCATTTCTTATTACATTAAATTCCTGTCCCTGTAACAATTGAAAAACATTTTTTAAATAATTGACAGATTTTCCTTTTATTTCTAATAGCTTTAACAGTACCGAACCTTTGTCAACGCCTGATAACATGCTTTTTACTTGATCCAGACGATTCCTTTTTATTTCATTTAGTATTTGTTTTTGTTGATCTTTTGAAAAAATAAGCATCTGAACAATATGTCGAATAATGGATGGATATGATAGAAAAACATATCGTTTATCAAATCCCAATTCATCAAGGATATCCTGAGCAATAAAAATGGTTTCAATATCTGAAGTAATTGAAGGGTCGCCAATATTTTCAATACCACATTGCCAACGTTCAGAAATATTTTCACCTGTATCTGACCATTCAAAATGGTTTTCTACATAACACAGCTTTTGTTTTTTTTGAATGTCGTATAAATATTCAGAATAAAAACGAACAACTGAAGGTGATGAGTCTGGTTTTAATACGACACGCTCACCAGACCAGCCATCCCAATCGAGAAACGAATACATTCTTCTGAGCCGATTTGGACTGAGTGTACCAAGTGCTGTATAAATATGAAGGGGTTGAATGGTTCCAGTCTTAATTTCTTGATATCCAAACTGACGACATCTTTTCATGAATACATTTTCAATGGTACGAAAGTATTCTACTTCATGTATTGTTAAGTCATTTGTTTTTCTATTTGTTTTCATTTTTTCTCCAAATAGTGAGCCAGAAAGCTCACATATTTTCTAATTATGCATCTGCTTGTCCGGTCGATCCATTGAGCGCACTGCACGCACATGGAATTCATCAATTAAATTATATGAAATGCAGTTGGAAATCCCCCGCAAAAAACTGATATACCAGGGTAAATTTTTACCATCATAGTTACATGAATCGGAAGTTGCGACAATTCCCTGTTTTTGGGAAAAGAAACTCGAAATATATAGGCCCTGACGAGAATGGCGGGGTTCAGTTAACGTGAGTAATTCTTCCAATGTGGGTAAACGCCAATCAGCGTATCCAGAAAATTTTCGATTATTTAAACGATCAATATATTCTGGCGCTTTTTTCCATGAGAGCATTTCGCGTGTGCCTGATTTTTGCCACATTAACAGGGTTTCATTGTCTGTAATGGTACCATTTCTATTATCTACAAAACGATTTGGAAAACCACCATTGGGATTGTAATTGGCCTCATAAAAATTGTATTTCTGAATCATATCAGTGACCTGCTTTTTCGTATAGGTCATTGGGGTTGTTCTTAATCTCTTTTCAGTCTCTTCTGTAAGCGTTTTGGGATCAATCGCAGCAGTCAATTCTTGTTTGTTCATGTCCTTTATTGTTTCGGGTTGAGTACTGGTGGATGGTTCATGAATATCAGTTTTTTTTTCTTTTTCAGGACTTTTTGCTGGTTCAGGTTCCGGTTGCTTGTCGCGGGATGCATCAATTTTTTTTTTAGCCTCGGATTGTAACGCTTCACTTTTCTGCTCAGGCGTTATCGCTTCAGTCTTTTGTTGTGAATCTAAAGGTTCAGGCTGAAGATTATCTGTAGCCTGCTTTTCTTCAAGATTCTCATCAGTACTTTCTTTGTCCTCATCTTGTTTCTGATCTGATGATTCTATTGGTTCAGGAATTTCTTTTAACGTCGTTTCAGAAGGAGGCGTTTGTTTCTCTTCTTCACTTTGACCAGAATAATAAATAAAAAGGCCATATGCGATGGCACCCAATAAAACCATAATAAGACATATAATTAGAACACGTTTGGGTTTTTCAGATGATCTGGAAATTTCAACCTCCTGCTCTTGTGCATGGGGCTCCGGCTCCTGTTCCTGTTCAGTATGATCATCTTCACCTGTCTGGATTATATCTTGTTGGTCGGTGATTTTATCATCATGGGGTTCCGCTTCAAAATCCTTAACCTCATCCGACGTTTCAGATGTTAATGGAACTGTTTGAACAGTAGAACATGACTTGCATCGGACTTTTTTACCCAAGAATTTTTTTGAAACATTAAATGTTTTGTCACAATTGGTGCAGGAAAAACTGATTTTTTCAGATGATTTGTCAAGCTCCTCTGCCGAAACATCGGGTACAGAAAGAACTTTACCACATGTACATTTTGCTTTCTTGTTGGCGTAACTGTTTTTAACTTGATAGGTTTTCCCGCAAGAACACTTTACAGTAATCATGATACTTCCTTTTTTTGTGCTTATAAGTTCCTGTTATAAATTCACAATTAACTTCGAATGATACATTCCTTTACCCAAGGAACAATCAGTTCTTGATATGCTTGTAAATCATTAGAATCTGTTTTTTTATGATTTAAAAAAAAATCAGGATTCAATATTGAGGATGAATAAACAAATTTTTGCAGAACAAATCGTTTTGCACCTTCAACATAAGGTACCATTTTATGTATGGCAGATTCGTCAACAATTGGTTTTACGCAGGTTGTTCGAAATTCATAATCAATATTAGAATCCAGTATTAATTGTATGCTGGCTTTAATAGCATCCAGATCAGCCTTGTTTGAAATATATTTTCGATACCTGTCTGGTGATGTTTTAAAGTCCATTGCAATATAATCAATCAGTTTGTGATACAATAAATTTTCCAACACATTGGGATAACTTCCATTCGTGTCAAGCTTCACCTTATAGTCCATATCTTTGAGCGTCTGGCATATGCGTTGAAGAGATTTGGTCAATGTGGGCTCTCCGCCTGATAAAACAACGCCATCAATTAATTTTTTACGTTTTTCTAAATAAGAAACAACAACATTTTCATCCACCATGTTTTCGTTCGGTTCAGAAACAGAAGAAATATGCGCTGGGCCAAAAACCAGTTCTTTATTATGACAATAAGGACATCGGAAATTGCATCCTTTAAAAAAGATAACAGAGCTGATTTTGCCAGGGTAATCAATTAATGAATTTTTTATAAATCCACCAAATCGCATGGTTGTTTCTTTCTTTACTAAATATTCCTAACATTGTTAACCTGTCAGGATGTGTTGGCATCATTTTCTAAAAGAGAATCCAAATCATCTTGAGAAAAAAAATTATCATCTGCATCCGAATCATTTGGCGCAGTGCCTAAAATTTCTTGCAGAGATTTACTTATTTGTTTTTGTGTCTGGTCAATTCCATCTGCGATACGTTCTAATAACTGATTCAAATATTGCGTTATTTGATTTGTCATAACTGTCTCCTATAAACTAAAACTTTCTGTTCGACCGGCATATTTTTTTCTAAGTTTTGGTTTTTCAATTTTTCCAGTTGGATTTCTTGGGACTTTATCAAAAATAATTTTTCTGGGCCGCTTATACCTGGGTAAGGATTCACAATATTTTTCAATATCTTCATGAGAAACTGTTTTTTGGGGTTTCGTTTGGATAATAGCGGCTGTAATTTCACCCAGACGCGGACTGGGAAGACCAATAACAGCAACATCCTGAATGGCAGGATGTTGCTGTAAAAAATCTTCAATTTCAACTGGATAAATATTCTCGCCCCCAGTAATTATAACGTCTTTTTTTCGATCTATAAGCCAGATAAAGCCATCATTATCTTTTCGAGCAATGTCGCCAGTAAATAACCATCCATCTCGAATCACTTCACGTGTCGCATCTGGATTTTTATAATATTCCTGCATGACTCCCGGGCCTCTTATCGCAAGTTCGCCAGGTTTTTCAGCCTCAACCGGAAGACCGGATTCATCAATAATCTTTGTTTCCCAATCAAAGCCCGGAATTCCGATTGCCCCTACTTTGTTCATATTTTCCATTCCAAGATGAACACAACCCGGTCCAGTGGCTTCAGTAAGGCCATAATTGGTATCATATTGATGATGAGGAAATATTTTTTTCCATTCATGGACCAGGCTGGGCGGGACTGGTTGTGCACCAATATGCATGAGCCGCCATTGGGATAATTCATAATGATGTAATTTAACATCTCCACATTCAATTGCAAATAAAATGTCCAATGCCCAGGGCACGAGCAGCCACACTACTGTAACCTTTTCTTCAGATATTGCTTCCAAAATCCATTGGGGTTGAATACCTTTTAGTATTACTGATTTGGCGCCAACAATGAAATTACCAAACCAATGCATTTTTGCACCGGTATGATACAGTGGCGGAATACACAAAAAATTATCCTGATGGGTTTGTTGATGATGTTGATTTTCTACATAGCAAGCAAATTCCAGATTGCGATGGGTCAACAAAGTGGCCTTGGGTGTGCCTGTTGTGCCTGATGTAAAATACAGTGCCGCAGGTTCTGTAATTTCAATGGATATCTCTTTTAGTTGAGCCGATGCTACCGGTTGATTTTGAATGACATCATCATACAATTCAGCAAATTCGGGGCAATCTTGCCTGTCTCCTACAAAAATATAAAATTTTACATGTCGATCTAAAGAATTTTTTATGGCATTAATCCGGTCAATAAATTCTTTACCAAATATAAATACTTTGGCTTCCGAAGTATCAGCGCATTTAAGTATGTTTTTTTCCAAAAAACGAAAATTTAAAGGAACAGCCCATGCTCCTGTTCGTAAAATACCAAAATATATTGGAAGCCAGTCAATACAATTGGTCATGAGTTGAACAATACAATCTCCTTTTTGAATCCCCTTTGAAATCAAAAATGATGCCAATTTGTTGGATGTCTTGTCAAAGGTGTTCCACGTGATCTCTTTACGAAGATGATGTGCCGGATCGCGTTCAATCAGCGCTGTTTCATTTCCATATAAGCGGGCGTTCCGGGCCAATATTTCTATTATTTGCATAATTGCCTTCTTTTTTCTCAATTTAAGGAGATAACAATGTATTGAATAAATCAAATTGACTATTATAGCAGAACAAATAAAAAAAAATCAAGCAATAGATTACATCCTGCAAAAAAGGATGCAATTATCAATTAATCGCGTCTTTCCAACCTTTACAGCCATTGCCATGAGACAATTTTTATCAACAGATGGTATATCAGTTAATGTGTCTTTATCGCAAATACGTATATATTCCACCTTTGTATCCTGTTGTGATTCAATGCGTTGTTGTGCATTTTCAATTAATAGTGCCGCGTCTTTAACGCCTTGAGATACTTGATCCTGCGCATGAATCAATGTTTTATTTAAAGACAAGGCGGATTGTCTCTCGTTGGCAGATAGGAAAACATTACGTGAGCTCATCGCCAACCCATCTTTTTCGCGAACAATGGGGCATCCAACAACCTTGATATCAAAATTTAAGTCAAGCACCATTTGGCGAATCACTGCAAGCTGCTGATAATCTTTTTCACCAAAAAAAGCCATATGCGGCTTCACAATATTGAATAGTTTGGTAACAATCGTTGCAACACCCTGAAAATGTGTGGGTCGGTGAAGGCCACATAAATGATTGGGCAATTCATTTAAGTGAACATACGTTTGATAGTGCGGCCCATACAAATCTTCATTGGAAGGCGTAAAGACCAGATCAACCCCGGCCGCTTCAGCAACAGCCAAATCTTTTGGTAAATCATTCGGGTAGATTGACAAATCCTCATGCGGACCAAATTGTGTCGGGTTGACAAAGATACTCAAAACAACCATAGATGATTGACTGCGTGCGGCTGTTAGAAGTGAGATATGGCCATCATGCAGGTAGCCCATTGTTGGAACAAAGCCTATGATTTGATCATTTCTTCTCATTTCGTTTGATAATTTTTGTAAATCCTTTGGTTTTTGAATGACTTTCATGTGTTTCTCCTTTTTAAAAGGTTTCAATACTATATGTTCTCCCTCGTACATAGGTTCCTTTTCGGTTTTTGTTTGAGGGCAAACACAAGGTTTCTTCGTACATAGGTTTGGTATTTATACAAATCAAAACCGACTTTATGGGAATGCGCCCTATTGCAATATAGACGCTTCAATGATATATTTAAATATATCATTAATCAATATATATGAGGAACCCATCATGAAAATATCACAGATAATAACATTTTTTTTTCTGATTATACCCGGGTTGACATTCGCCCAACAAGATTTACAGAAGGATTCTTTTCCAAAAACCATTCATTATTTGTCCACCACATATCTTGATAATATGCAGAAAGTGAGCAATCAAACCAATAATGACTTGATACATATGTCACAAGATCTATCTGTTTCAATTTCAATAATGCTTAAACAGAACGTTCACACAATTCAACAATCCACCTCACAACTCAATCATTCAATCACTACACAACTGCTGCCTGAAATGAAGGCGCTTAGAGAAAAAGTAATTTTGATGAATCATCAGGTGGCAAAAACATTTGATTAAAACGCTAATGGCTGAGCCATTTATTTAACTGTTTGTTTCAGTAACTCTGATGCATGTTTTTCTTCAAGGGGTTTTGAAAAATAAAATCCTTGTACAAATTCACATGATAACGCTTTTAAAATAGATAATTGATCTTTTTCTTCAACACCTTCAGCGACCACATCAAGCTTCAAATGTTTTGCCAGAGATAACACTGTTTTAACAATCTCCATGTCTTCATCAGAAGCGTTCATGCTTGAAATAAAAGATCGGTCAATCTTTAAGCCATCAATGGGAAAACGATTTAAATAGGACAGAGAAGAATAACCGGTCCCAAAATCATCAATAACCAATTTAATTCCCATTTTTTTCAATTCATTCATTTTCTCAATGGACGATTCCGCATAATCCATTAAGACACTTTCTGTCAGTTCTATTTTTAGTTGGCTGGGCTGACAATGATATTTATTGATTACAAATGCGATATACTCAATAAAATCTTGCTGAATAAATTGTTTACTTGAAACATTAACACTGATTGTTAATTTAGTGTTCTGTGATGTCTCATTCCAGCGTTTTATTTGTTGACAGGCTTCAGCTAAAACCCATTTTCCTAAAGGAATGATTAAACCGGTTTCTTCGGCAAGAGGAATAAATTTTCCCGGGGATAATACACCATGTTTGGGATGAATCCAACGCACTAAAGCTTCAAAACCTTCTATTTCCTCAGATCCTGTTTTTACAATCGGTTGATAATGAAGCCTCAGCTTGTTTTCAGCAATCGCATTTCTCAGGTCATTTTCAATCACAACAGATTCCAGCGCCTGTTCATGCATTTTTTTATTAAATACCTTAAAACATGCTTTTCCTGATTCTTTTGCCCGATACATGGCAATATCCGCATCCCTGAGAAGATCTTCGGAATTGGAATAACTCTTTACATTTAAGACAATGCCAATGCTTGCGCTCACATAGATTTCGTTATTATCAATATAGGCAGCTTCTTGTGCAACATTCCGAATGCGGCGCGCAACATTGATAACATCTTTCATTTCGAAAAATTCTTCCAAAAGCACAGCAAATTCATCGCCACCCAAGCGTGCAACAGTATCAACTGATCGAATGCATTTTTTAAAACGACCTGACATTTGCTTTAATAATTCATCACCCGCGTGGTGCCCTAAAGAATCATTTACACGCTTAAAGCGATCTAAATCAAACATAATCAAAGCGTACTGATATTTATTCCTTCTTTTTTGGCGCTCAATGGCATGATTTAAACGTTCCATAAACAAAGCACGATTAGGGAGTCCTGTCAATGAATCGTAAAATGCTTGTTGATACAGTTCATTTTCAAAGGCTTTTCTTTCAGAAATGTCATCGTAGATATAAAAAATTCCATCAATTTGATCATCAATCTCAATAGGATACCCCAACATGAGTACTGGAATCAATCGACCGCTTTTGTGTTTTCTAACCGTTTCCTTTTGAATGGTTTTTCCTTTAAGCACTGTCTGGTTAATGGTTACAACTTCATCAACGCGATCTTTTGGAACAATCAAATCTCGATTTCGTTTCGATTTGGCTTCATTAGATGTGAATCCAAACAAGTTCTCAAATCCTTTATTTATGGATATTATTTCGCCTTTACCATTAATTATCACAATCGCCTGAGGGGAATTTTCAAATAATTGTTTGAAATAAGCACGTTGTTGTTGTAGTGCCCCCATAACTTTATTGTATTTTTTTGCAATATGGCCAACTTCTGTAAAGGGGTCAACAGGCACACGAAGTGATAAATCTCCTGATTTTTCATGTTCGTTCATGATAGAAAATAAATTTGATGTTTCTGTTTTGGCACCATGCTCTGAAACATTTAACCCGATGAGTTCATCATTTTTATCAACCCTTAATGGAAACTTTTTATCAATCACCCATAGAAAAAGCATGGATAGTGGAAATGCAACAAGGAAAGCAACCAAAATCCCCAGTGATTGAACACCAAATTGCTCCAAACGACTCAAACCATTTCCAAGAACTGTATTATTCCCAAAAATTGCTACAGCCAGTGTTCCCCAAATACCACATCCAAGATGTACTGGAACAGCGCCCACAGCATCATCAATTTTATATCGAATTAATAAATACTCCGAGCCCATGCAAACCCAGGCTGAGATGATACCAATAATTACAGCCGATATTTCATTCACACAGTGACAGGACGCTGTAATAGAAACAAGCCCGCCAATAGAGCCATTAATCAAATAATTGATCCTGGGTATTCCACCAAAGAACCATCCTGTCAATAGATACACAACAGCACTGCTGGAACCGGCCAACATGGTATTTGCAATAATACCAGGGACTTCAGAGTTAAATGCCAGTGTACTTCCAGCATTAAAACCAAACCATCCGAACCATAAAAGCAGCGTACCAAGTACTGAGAGCGGAATATTCCATGATGTGATCTCAACAGCCTGATCATCTTTGTCAAATCGTCCATCTCGCGGACCAATGATAATTAATGCTGCAAGGGATACCCATCCACCAATACTGTGAACAACTGTCGATCCTGCGAAATCTACAAATCCTAGATCTGAAAGCCAGCCTGTTTGCTGGGATTGTTCAATGCCATTCCACACCCAATGGCCATAAACCGGATAAATAAGTGATGATAAAAATATGGCGATCAGCAAGTATGAAGAAAACCGCATGCGTTCAGCCACAGCCCCTGAAAAAATGGTTGTTGCTGTACCGCAGAACATGGCTTGAAAAAAGAAAAATGCAGAAAGATAGGCATCATTTCCAAAGCTATAAAAGAAATGTGATATGCCCAAATAACCATTAAATGATTGGCCAAACATAAATCCAAAACCAATCATCCAAAACAATAAAATCGCAAAAACAAAATCTGCTAAATTCTTGATTGCAACGTTTATACTGTTTTTCGATCTTGTCATGCCGGATTCCAGACACATGAATCCTGCTTGCATTAAAAAAACAAGTGATCCGGATACTACGATCCATAATATATCCATCATATGTGAAATATCTTTTTCCATATTTTTTTTCCTCTATTTTATCAATAGTTTTAAATTGGAAACGACGCACCAATGATGAATTAAAAGGCAATTAATATGCCAAATCAAATTCGTTCTTATTTTCAAATGCTTAATTATATTATGGCGTTTTGATGTTGATACATAAAATGATGGTTTTTAATTGATTGTGTAAAATAAGTGGTTGTATTCTATGATAGGATACAATTCTGTATCGTTGTGGGGGGTGATACATATTTGCGAAGGAAATCATTGATAATAAGATCATCATTTAGGATTACTCGAAAAATAAGTTCCCCATTTACTTATGTGCCAAGAACGTGTAGGGGCGAACCTTGTGTTCGCCGTACATAGGAACGAAAGCGTTATTAGTTCGAGGGCGAACACAAGGTTCGCCCCTACATCGGGCTTGCACATAAGTTAATGAGGAATTTATTTTTCGAGAATTCCTTATTTGTCAAACATCCCTAACCATTCATCTTGTCTTTAAGTTTCTGCAAAACAAATGGTGGGACCATACCAGAAATATCGCCATCAAATCGAGCGGCTTCTTTAATAATTGATGAGCTGGTATAGATCCATCGTAAACCGGTCATCAAAAAAACTGTTTGAATATCCCGATTAAAGCGACGATTCATTAAGGCAAGCTGGAATTCATATTCAAAATCTGAGACCGCTCTCATTCCACGTAAAATTGCAGCGGCATTAGAATTTTTTGCATAATCGACTAATAGTCCATCAAAAGTGTCAATTTCGACATTTTCGATATTTTTTGTACTCTCCTTCAACATTTCAATCCGCTCGTCAACAGTAAAATAAGATTTTTTTGATGGATTGACTAAAATCGCCATAATCACATGATCAAAAATGTACAGGCCTCTTTCAAGGATATCCAGATGTCCATTGGTAACAGGATCAAAGGAACCTGGATAAATAGCAATACGTTTCAAAATATGCTCCTTTTTAATTAAAAAAAAATCATCGTTGCATAGAACTTTATTTTATCTGATTCAACAGTTTTTTGGCTTCAGGCCAATCATAAAGTGTCGCATCCCAAACATAAGTGGGATTTTTGATATTCAAACATCTTTGAATTTCTTTTTTTGCCAAATCATTATACCCATTTTTTATGTGTACTTTGGCTCTGTTTAGCGATGCCAATGTCAAATTGGGATCCATCTCAACAGCTTTGGCGGTAAGACGATCCGCTTCACCCAGATCTCTCATTGGCCAGGGTGGCTCTGCATACAAAGCCGACAAAATAACCCTTGCCAAAATTGAAAAGCGATTATTTGGCGCCAACGCGATGCATTTATTGAGATTTTTTTTCGCACTTTTGACAAGTCCCATGGCTTTAAAAATACCTGCCAATTCTGCCTGTTTGGCCTCACATGTCCCTACCCAATATAATCCTCCCACAGAATCAGGGTTTATACTGACCGATTTTTTTGCATGATCGAGAGCCTGATCATAAAGTTTTTTTGCAGATGGTTCATCAGAGCTTGCCTGCGCCATTTTGAATGAAATTTCAGCAAGTTTCCAATATGTTTTCGAATTATCAGGCGCCAATTGTAATGCTTTTTGATAAATTGCATCGGCCTTGTTCAAATTGGAAGCATCTTTGTGCATCTGCCCCAGCAAGATCCAGGCTTTTTCATAATAATCATTTAATTGTTTTTGGATTTCGGGGCTTACTGTTTCTGCAAAAACCGGTATACAGTGTACCAGCATTATCAGTACTGCTGCCACTAACTTTAACTTTGAAAAAAAAATTCGCTTTCGGTTCATTTTAAGATCCTTTCATTTTGTGAAGCCACAACAACTTCACATTATAGTTTATTTGCCATGCAACGATGATTGTCGAAAAGTTATGGTCTACACGACCATTATTTTAAGTTCGATCATAAAAAAATGGGAAACGTATTTTCCGAACGTTCCTTATTCTGTTATAATTTGAATATCCGGACACTGTCGCCACATCTGACAGTAATCCATCCCATAGCCTACAACAAAAAAATTTTCAATTTCATATCCAATGTATTTAACATCAACAGGAACTTCGCGTCTTGATGGTTTATCTAAAAAAGAACAAATCTCAATGGATGCTGGCTGTCTTTGATGTAATATTTCAAGTAATTTATTTAAAGTAAGACCGGTGTCCACAATGTCTTCAACTATTAATACATGCTTGTTTTTGATATCGCAATCAATATCTTGCTCGATTTTCACTGATCCTGTGGAATTTTGCCCATCATAGCTTGAAATCTTCATGAATTCAACGCGAACTTTCGGTGTAAGTTCTCGAATTAGATCTGATGCAAAAATAAATGCGCCCTTTAATAGGACAATCATATAAATTTCACAGTCAGAATAGTCCTGAGAGATTTCTCGGCCTAAATCTTGCACACGACGCTGTATGATATTTTTTTTAAACAGAATTTGTTTCATAAGATTCCTTTTTGTATAAGCCTAAAAAATCGGCTTGCAAAAATACAAATAAATGGTACACTTCACTTTAGACTTTAAGATAAAGATTTTGGACTGCCAAAATCTTTATCTTAAAGTCTATAGAAACAAAAAAAATGGAGGTTCGATGAAAAGAAAAGCACGAAATTATTTAATCAATCGAAAAATGCAACTCAGGCTGACATTTAAGTTTATTGCTTTGACAGTTAGCTTTTGTCTTGTAATTGGTATTCTTGTATACCACACAATCTGGCCAGTTGTTTCCGGCTTCGTGCCATTAGCCTTGATCAACCAGTTAAAAGGGTTGATATTTTATCGACTGTTTTATTTCAGCATTCCCTTAATCGTACTCATCATGGCTTGCTGTATTGTATTTACGCATAAAATTGCCGGACCTATTTACAACATGGAAAACAAACTAGAACAATTATTAGATGGCGAAACACCCCCGCTTATCATTCTAAGAAAGGGTGACGAGCTTCAGGAACTGGCCGACAAGCTGAATGCAACAATTACAAAATTTAAAGAAATGCGTGAGTCAAATACGAATCAATCTGCACATCCTAAATGGTTAAAACCAAAACAATAAAACAAATTAAAACTTAGCTTATATTTTTTTTTGTTTCAAAATAATAAGGTAATACAATATAATTCCAGCTCCGACCATGAACAGACCGATTCCCTGTGCAGGTGATAATATGCCAAACCAAAATGCGCCTCTATCATCTCCACGATAGAACTCTACAATAAAACGTCCGAAGCCATAAAGGATTAAATAGGCAAATGCAATGATACCTGCTTTTGGTTTCCGAGTAGATAGCCATACCAACAATCCAAATATTGCAAAATTCATCACCGATGAATACAACTGTGTCGGATGAAGATGTACGTGGGGTTTGGCCAATGTTAATGGATGTGTAAAAGTAACTGCCCAGGGCAAATCACTCATGCGACCATAACAACATCCAGCAAAAAAGCAGCCAATTCGGCCAAATCCATGGGCTAACGCCACTGCTGGTGCCAAAATATCAAGGGTTTTCAGCATGGGCATATTTTTTATTTTCATATATTGCCATGCAAATATCAATGCTGCGATAAATCCACCATAAAAAACAAGTCCGCCATTCCAGATTCGAAATATTTCCAACCAGTTATTTTCGAAGTTTTCCCACTCCAAAATTACATATAAAACACGACCGCCAATCATTCCGCAAACCAGTGCATAAAAACACAGATCAACCAATGTGTCGGAATTCAAATGCTTTCGTCTTGCTGTCTTTGAAACATAGGATAAGGCAACAAGGAATCCCATTGCAATACAAAATCCATAAGTGTGAATGGTCAAGGGGCCGAGTTTAAAGAGAACTGGATACATGGTTTGTCCTTTGGTTCTTTTAAAGAACTTTCTTGAAAATCATATAATACATCAAAACAGTCACTCCCACCGAAACAGCGCTATCTGCAACATTAAAAGCCGGCCAATGATAACTGCCAATGTAAAAATCCAAAAAATCCACAACTTCACCCATACGAAATCTATCAATCAGGTTTCCAATTGCTCCGCCAAAAATGAGACTGAGGGATATCAACAAAAATGGGTATTCTTTAGGTGCTTGATGATAAAAATATACGATAACCCCCAAAGAAATCAATGATACCCCATGAAACAAAATCTGGCGAATCAATTGACTTTGATTCGCCATGAATCCAAACGCTCCGCCTGGGTTATGAATATGCCTTAAACTAAAAAAATTATCAACAATCGGAATAGAGTGATACATGGGAATATTTACTAAAACCAACCATTTTGTCACTTGATCCAGAACAACGATGATGAGGCTCACCATAAGTAATATTCGATATTTTGACACAATCAGGTCCTGTTTATTTCTTGTAAGATATCCTGACATCGCTTGCAAGTTTCAGGATATTCATCATTTGTTCCCACTGAGGTATCATAAACCCAACATCGTTGGCATTTTTTTCCTTCAGCAGCCTTAACCATTACTTGAAAATTTTTTAAATTATCACTGGTATACGCATTTTCCAAAGGATCTTTAACCACTTCAACCTTTGACACGATAAATAAAGATCTTAAGTCATCCAGACTGGACAATAATTCATAGGTCGTATCTTTGGCACTAATTGTAATATGGGCATCTAAGTTATGACCGACAATTTTGTCATTTCTGGCCAATTCAATTGCTTTGGAAACCTCACTTCTAAGAGCTATGAATTGTTCCCAACGTTCAGCCAATGAATCGTTGCATTTTTTGGGGTCTGACTCAGGAAAAAGAAGCATGTGAACGCTTTGTTCTTTATCTTGTCCGGGCATGTGCTGCAATATTTCTTCAGATGTAAATGCGAGAATGGGGGCCATCAAGCGAACCATCGTATCCACAATATCAAACATGGCTGTTTGCGCACTTCGTCTCAGCAATGATTTTGGTGGATTGATATACAGACGATCTTTTAGGATATCCAGATAAAAAGCGGACAATTCCAAAGTGCAAAAATTATTCAGGCTATGATAAATTGTATGAAATTCATATTCATTATAGGCCTGACAACATCGCTTGATTAAGAGTTGAAGACGATGCGTAATGTATTGATCCAGTTCGGTCAATTCGGAAAACGCCACGCGGTCTGTTGATGGATCAAAATCGTGAATATTTCCCAGGATAAATCGACAGGTATTTCGAATTCTGCGATATGCATCAGTTAATTGTTTGAGAATATTGTCAGAAATCCGAATGTCGTCACGATAGTCAGCAGCCGAGACCCAAAGGCGAAGGATTTCAGCGCCATATTTTTTGATCACTTTTTCAGGCGCTACAATATTCCCTACTGATTTTGACATTTTTTTACCATGTTCATCCACAACGAATCCATGTGTCAAAACAGCTTTATAGGGCGCTTTACCTCTTGTGCCAACTGATGTTAACAATGAACTGTGAAACCAGCCCCGATGTTGATCACTTCCTTCAAGATATAAATCTGCGGGCCAATCCAGATAATCCCGATCTTCCAATACTGCTGCATGGGTGACACCAGAGTCAAACCACACATCCAAAATATCCATGCCTTTTGAAAACTGGTCATGACCACATTGTGAACATTTCGTTGATTCTGGAATAAATGCACGTTCATTATCTTTTTCAAACCAAATGTCTGCACCGTGCTTTTCAAATAAATCTCCCACCTGATTCAATATTTCCTGATTAATTATAACTGCATCGCATTTCTTGCAGTAGAATACCACAATAGGTACGCCCCAGCTTCGCTGACGAGAAACACACCAATCTGGTCTGTTTTCAATCATTCCATAAATACGTTCCCGACCCCAATGAGGAACCCAGGTCACGTTGTCAATTTCAGCCAATGCTTTTTTGCGCAGGTCATTTTTTTCCATTGAAATAAACCACTGAGGGGTGGAACGAAAAATGACTGGTTTTTTACATCGCCAGCAATGTGGGTATGAATGTTTAATCGTTTCCTTTGCAAGAAGTGCATTCTTCTCTTGAAGTGTTGCGATAATGGCATCGTTGGACTTATGTACGAATTGACCTTCAAATAAGGGATTTTCATCAGTAAAGCAACCTTTGCCATTGACCGGTGAAAAGATTTCCAGATCATAACTCAACGCACATTCATAATCTTCACGACCATGCCCGGGCGCAGTGTGAACACATCCAGTTCCCGCATCAAGGGTGACATGCTTGCCTAAAATCACAACTGAAGATCTCTCATAAAATGGATGTTTACAGGTTTTATGCTCTAAATCTATTGCTGAAATGCTGCATATTATTTGATAGTCCTGAATGTCAAATTTTTGCATACAATCTTCAAGCAGTTCTCTGGCAAGAATGAGTATATCATTCTCAGATGTTGAAACTGCAACATATTCGAAATCTGGATGAAGCGCAATGGCCATATTTGCGGGTATTGTCCAGGGGGTTGTTGTCCAGATGACAATCGCAACATTTTTATTGGTCAGGTTATCATTTATATTACTCAAATCTGATTCGCATTTAAACTTCACATAGATAGATGGCGAGCTTTCATCCTCATATTCGATTTCAGCCTCAGCCAGTGCTGTTTGACATTGACAGCACCAGTGAACCGGTTTATTGCGCCGATACAAACTATTATTCAGAGCAAACTTGCCACATTCCTTGGCAATGATTGATTCAAAACGATAGTTCATTGTAAGATAGGGTTTTTGCCATTCACCCATCACGCCAAGGCGTTTAAATTCATTACGTTGAATATCAATAAATTTTTCAGCATAGGCACGACATTTTTTTCGGATAGCGACCTTACTCAGTTCTTTTTTCTTTTTGCCCAATTCTTTGTCCACATTATGTTCAATAGGCAAACCATGACAATCCCAACCCGGTACATAAATTGCGTTGAACCCTGCCATCTGACGCGATCTGACAATGATATCTTTTAAAATTTTATTAAGGGCAGTTCCAATATGAATATTCCCATTGGCATATGGGGGGCCATCGTGAAGAATGAATCGTTTTCGGTCATTGGATTGTTCTCTCAATTTGTTGTACAGGCCTATGTTGTCCCAATTTTTCAAACGTTCCGGTTCTTTATTCGGTAAATTTGCTTTCATTGGAAATTTTGTTTTGGGAAGGTTTAATGTTTGTTTATAATCCATTCAGATTACCTCCGATTATTTTTTTTAATGATTCATTAATTATATGCTAAAAAACTGATAAAAGTCAATCAAAGAGACGTTTGATTTTTCTTTTCAAGATACATCAAACATGCCCTGCCAGATATCCGATGTACAGAAATTGATGGCAAAAATCGTCCTTTAAACCCCATCGCACGGCAGCCATGAGGGTAATCCCTGTTCCAGGTCACATAGTAATGGATACATTTATGACAATCAACGTTTTGTTTTTTCATTTCAAATTAACTGGTTATTTAATATTCTTTATTTTTTGGTTGCCAGTTTATTTTTTATGGATTATATTGACTTTTTAGCATAAATGCAACATAAAGATTTTTAAACAATAAAAACGAATCTAAAGTATTTTGAATAATGTCCTACGTTTATGGACCATATGTTCAAGGGCGGATATAATGAAACGAGAATTTCAGGCAATAGTGCTCATCGTATTAATGATTGTAATGTTCAATTACCCTGTATATGGGGATGAAGAACCTGAAAAGAAACCGGCCAAACGCGTTACCCTGATGGATAAAATGAAGCCTTGGCGGCAAAAGGTCAGGGAGCTGATTGCCAAAAAAAAAGGGTTTGTCTATAAACTATTGAATCCAGACAAGGAAGCGTTAAAAGATACAGAGGATACACAACTGCTTCAGGGGATCATTGCACGATATCGTATCCGAAAATGGGACGAAGCCATTAGTATCAGTACGCGTATCATTAAGGAGTTTCCTGATAGTCCACATGTAGAACGTGCGCATTTTATTCGTGCATTAGCCATGGACCATTTTCTCAGACAAACGCTGCCAGTAGATTTTGAAAAAATCGTATTAAATTATCGTGAAGCCATTGAGGCCAACCCTGGTTCATATTATATCCCACATATCCAACTTGAAATTGGCAATATTTATTTTCAATTAGGAAAATATTATGATGCGCTCCTTTATTACAAACTGGCGGACAGGAGTAAGATTGCGATTCGTCCGGATGTGTTACTCAGCTATGGCATTTCATTCGGGCTGATTAACAAAACTGAACAAAGCATCCAAATTTTAGATCGGCTCATTCAAAAACATCCTGCGAGTTTACAGGCTGTAAAAGCCAGGGTAGAAATGGCCAAAGCGCTTTTTCAACAAAAAGCTTTTTCAGCATCCATGAAAGTTCTTGATACAATCCGCGAAAAAGATCCAGATATCATTTATGAATACCCTAATATCCTTTTATATGTTGGTTACAATTACTATGAAATGGGCCAATTTCGAAAAGCCAGAGATACGTTATCTCGGACAATAAATTATTTTCCAGATATGGAATCAAATCATCTGGTTTTGACACGTATTGCAGATCTATACTGGGAAGATGGACTCATTGACAAGGCGGTACATATTTATAATCAGGTGTATACAAGTTTTCCGGATACCGATGGTGCATTAATCAGTGCCATTCGTCTGGTGGAACATGCAAAAGTGACCGCACAAGAGCGTTTTGCAAAACAAATCATTCATCGGGTAAAATTCAACCGATTACCTGCTGAGGTCTATGATGATATTATACAAAATCATAAAAAGAACCCGCTCGCACAACTCGCCCTTTTAAAGGTGGCCATTCAAAAAGAAAAAGAAGGGAATTATGAAGATGCGCTTAAAAAAATTATTCGATTGCTCTCGAATTATCCATCAACGCGTTTAAAATCTGATGCTCAGGTCGCACTTCGATCATCTCTTGAAGCGCTGACACATAAACATCACGCACAAAAACAATACAATGAGATTGTAAATAATTATAATAAATATCTTCGATACCTTTCAGTTAAAGACTTTTCAGGAAAATATATGCTTGAACTGGGGAATTCATTTCTTGCGCTCAATCTGTATCGGCGGGCACTTCGAATTTATGTTCGCGCTTCAGAGCGATTTATTAAAAAAGACCAACCCTCAGATTTATTTTTTGGAATTGGGGAAACATCCTTTCAACTAAAGGAAATGGAGGATGCAGTTTCATATTTTAATACTTTTATTCAGAAATTTCCTGATGATCCGCGCTTGAATCTCGTTTATTCACGTCTTGGAAATCTTGCTTATGACCAAAAAAAATATACCGCAGCGATAGTTCATTTTGAAAAAGCAATTCAGCAGCAAATTAAATATGCCGACCGACTAAATGATTATTTAAAACTGGGTCGTGCCTATCGCAAAACAAAGCGATTTGATCGCGCAGTTCTCACTTTGAAAAATAATATTGAGTTATTTTCTCAATATAAAGACGTTCCTCTTGAACAAATTTTTGATGTTTATTATGAATTGGGTGAAGTCTATTTTCAAACAGGGAACAAAAAATCCGCTGCCATGTCATTTGAAAATGCGCTTTTGTCAGTACCTAAAGATCAAAGCAGTCTTCCGGTTCAGTTTCGACTTGCAGAATGTTACAGTCATTTGCAGGTAAGAGATAAAGCAAAGAAAATTCTGACACGAATAAAAAATGCCAAAGACCAGTTTTGGAGTAAGATGGCTGAAGCCATGATGAAAGAAATCGAAGTAAACCGCAAATTAGAAAATTTTACCCAGGTAAAACAACAGACATCATGAAATGCTTATGAATAAATGCCGAATATTATTGATAGAAACCCAATACAAAGATCGGCTGTTCATTGTACAAACATTGGATTCTCAGGGATTTGATATTGAGATTGCGAATGATGAGACAAAAGCAATTGAAAATATACAACAAAATGAATATCAACTTGTAATAGCAGAACATAATTCAACACAAATTGATGGGGATCAGATATTATTGGCCGCGCGTCAACGTAATCCAGATATGCCTGTGCTTATTTTTTCGGGGCCCTGTACGCCAGAGAGTGCGGTGAACACCATGAAAGCCGGTGCTTTTGATATTGTTCTCAAGCCGCTTACAGAGGACATTGTAAAAAAAGTTGTCGCACGTGCATTAGCAGCAATTAAAACTGAACAGATACAACCCAACAAAAAAGCGTCATCCAAACATGTAATTGTGACTGAAAATAACCAAATGAAACGTTTACTGACGCTTGCCAGAAAAATTGCGAACAGCAAGGCGCCTGTATTACTTCAGGGTGAAAGCGGCACAGGAAAAGAATTGTTTGCACGCTATGTTCACAATAACAGCCCTCGAAGTCAAAAAACAATGATTGCGATCAATTGTGCTGCATTGCCTGATGGGCTGCTTGAAAGTGAACTTTTTGGTCATGAAAAAGGGGCATTTACCGGTGCAATTTCTAGAAAATTGGGTAAATTTGAACTTGCCAATGAAAGTACAATTTTGCTGGATGAAATTAGCGAGATGAATCTGAACCTTCAGGCAAAATTATTACGCGTTTTACAGGAATCAGAAATTGATCGGGTTGGCGGGCATCACCCCATTCCAATTGATGTACGTGTGGTCGCTACAACCAATCGGGATATTGATACATGCATTAAAGAAAAAAAATTTCGTGCGGATTTGTATTATCGACTGAACGTTATTCCATTGAAAATAATTCCTTTAAGAGAAAGAAAGGCGGATATTGCAATTCTTGCAAAATTTTTTATTGAAAAATACAATGCCATTGACGACCGAAATGTTAAAGGGATTTCAGAAGAATCTCTGAATGTATTAAAAAGCATGAATTGGCCGGGTAATGTTCGTGAATTAGAAAATGTTATTGAACGTGCTATTTTATTGAGTGATGGCCATATGATTCAACCCCAAAATCTGTTTATTGGAGAATCACATAAAGTTCAGACAGAAAAAAATTTACCAAACCAGATAATGAGCGGAACGTTAAAAGAAATGGAACGTCAGATGATATTCAAAACCCTGGACGAAACTGGTGGAAACCGAACGCATGCATCAGATATTTTAGGCATCAGTGTGAGAACCTTAAGAAATAAATTGAATGAATATCGTAATGCCAATTACGATATCTGATTATATTTGTAGAATTTTTTACTTGAAATTAAAAAATATATTGTATATACATTCAATCTATTTAGTAATAAATACTTATACAATTTATTTTGTAATCTGTTGTCAATTATTGATTCATGCAGCAAAGCGAATTTAAACGAAAATATTTGATTATTTGATATATTTATGATATCGTACAGTTCAGTTTAACTAAAGAATAACTGGTTACATAAAATGGAGGTGACATGTCGGTACAACCATTGTTTGGAAAAACATATACTTACCTTGCCAATTCCTTGGACATCGCCCAACGCCAACAAGTCTTTCTAAGTAGTAACATAGCCAATATGGATACCCCTGGTTATGAAGGACGTGAAATTGATTTTAAAACAACTTTAATGAATGCAATGGAAGGTACAGGTGCCATGCTCACCCGAACGAACGAACGTCATTTAGGCGGTGCCACCAATCAACTCGACTACATAATGTCGTCACGTGACAAAGGGAAAATAGATATCGATATTGAAATGTCCAAACTGGCACAAAATAATTTGAAGCATAGAATGGCAACCGAAGCACTGATTCGTAATTTCAAAAAAATTACCACAATTATTGGGGGAAGATAACAAATGAATTTATTTCATTCCATGAACATCAGTACAACCGGATTGACAGTGAATCGTTTGCAAATGAATGTAATCTCTACCAACCTTGCGAATGCAAACACCACACGTACAGAAAGCGGCGAACCTTATCGAAGACAATTGCTTCATTTAAGAACAAAAGCCGTTGAAGATTTTCAGTCAGTACTTGATGGACAGATTCGGGATAAAAATAAAGATATTTTTTATGGGGTCAACGTAGATTCTATTGATAAGGATATGACGCCCTTTCGAAAAGTCTACAATCCCGGACATCCACATGCAGATAAGCAAGGATTCGTATCCATGCCCAATGTGAATACGATGCTTGAAATGGCCAATCTGGTTATTGCGAAACGCTCTTATGATGCCAATGCGACTGTTATGAAAACAGCGAAAGCGATGGCTTTAAAAGCCCTTGAAATTGGCAAGTAGAATTTAACTTTTTATTATAGATGAGAGGTTCTTATGAATGATATTGCAATACAGTCCGACCAAATGTTTCCACTTTTTACTGAATCAAAAATTTCAAATAATCAAAAAAATGTTGATTTTAGAGAGTTCGTTAAAGATGCCATTTATCGAACAGATCAACGTCAAAAAGATGCCAACATTTCCATCCAGAAAATGATGCAGGGTGATGCCGGCATTCATGAAACCATGCTGGAAATTTCAAAAGCTGATATTTCATTGCGCGTGTTGAATCAGTTTCGGACCAAAGCGATGGAATCTTACAAACAAATAACGCAAATGACATTTTAAATTTAAGTTTGTTTTTTTCTCGGAGTCTTCGGATGGGTGTTACATGTTAATACCCAATGGGGATATCGCGCTACAACGCGTTTTATTCCTGAATTATTGACCAACGCAAAGCAAAGCAGTTATCTAAAGTGAATACCTTCATCAAACAGTTTATAGAAGTTTTTCGGTCCATGAGTACCGCACGGAAAGCCATGGTAATTGGGGTAATTTTTCTGGTGCTACTGGGATTTGTCTTAATGTTTTACTGGGCAAATCAAATTGATTATCAGACACTCTACGCCAATTTAGCCAGCGATGATGCGGCAACCATCATTGGAAAATTAAAAGAAAACGACATACCTTACAAACTTGAAGGCGAGGGGTCGATTATCAAAGTGCCAGTTGAACGCGTTTATGAAACACGACTTGCACTTGCCAGTGAAGGTCTTCCCAAAGGAGATAGTGTTGGGTTTGAGGTCTTTGATAATACAACTTTCAGTACCACCGAGTTTGTACAAAAATTAAATTATCAGCGGGCGCTTCAAGGTGAACTGGCGAGAACGATTTGTCAGTTTGAGGAAGTGGATCATGCACGCGTAATGCTTGTCATGCCTGAAGAATCTCTATTTGTTGAAGATTCCAAACCGCCATCCGCGTCTGTATTGCTTAAATTGAGAGCAAAGCTTAGACAAGATAAGGTTGCAGGTGTTGTCCATTTGGTATCCAGTGCAGTTGAAGGCCTTGAACCACATCAAGTTACTGTTGTTGATACGACTGGCGCGATTCTTTACAAACAGGATTCTGATGAAGAAGAAGCAATGGCCAAGATGCAAACTGAATATCAACGCAAACTAGAACAGCGGTATCATTCTCAAATTCAATCTATGCTTGAGCGTATTGTAGGTGAGGGAAAAGCAATTGTTCGTGTCAGTGCTGATATTGATTTTAATCAGATAGATTTGAAAGAAGAATCATATGATCCAGAAATGAGTGCTGTTCGAAGTGAACAACATAAAGCAGAATCATCAAAAAAAGAACGAGAAGAGGCTCCTGGAAGTACAGAGGTTGAGTCAGGATCAGAAAATCAAGAGAAAAATCTGGCCAGTCTGACACAAAAATCGGACAAAATTGTTAATTACGAAATTAGCCGTGTTGAAAAGCGCGTATCAAAACCCTTTGGCGAAATAAAAAGGCTCTCTGTGGCATCTGTGGTTGATGGTATTTATAAAACTGTTACTGCTGATGATGGAACCGAGACAGTAGAGTATCAAGACCGACCGACAGCAGAACTTCAACAAATTGAAGAACTGGTCAAAAAAGCAATGGGTTATAATGTGAACCGCGAGGATCAGGTTCAGGTGACGTGCATGAGATTTTCTATTTCTGAGGAAGATATTTTTCCAAGAGAACGAAATTGGCTCGTATATGGCCGTCCCTATATTCGTCCCATTCTCAACCTGATTTTGGTTCTGTTAATATTTTTCTTTGTTGTTCGTCCATTTTTGAAGGCATTCCGACAAATGGCTCAACCACCAGAACCTGAAGAAGATGAAGGTGTACCTGAATTGCCAGAGCCTGAGGAAGTTGAAGGACTGCCGGATATCGCCAAGATGAGCCTTCGTGAAAGGGTCGTCATGATTGCCAACAATTACCCAGAAAAAACTGAAAACTGGGTCAGAGGATGGATTAATGAGGTAGATAAAAATGTCTAATGGAGCAGGTTTAACAGTAGAAACCCTGACCGGCCCTATTAAGGCCGCGATTTTTCTAATGGTTATGGGTGAAGAATACACGACAGAGTTCTTTAAAAAACTCAATGAACTAGAAATTCGCAAAGTTGCCCGGTACATGTCCGATATTCGTTACGTTCCTCCGGACGTCATGACCAATGTAATGGAGGAATTCCTAGATAATGTTGAAGCAGATGATCAGCTCATGATCGAAGGCGGTAGTTTTCTTCAAAATGTTGCTGGTAATTCTTTGGGTGAGGCAAAAGCGGCCGCTTTGTTTAATGAAATTGATGAAGATAAACAAAAAGCGCCATTTTCGTATTTTGAGCGAATGGATCCAAAAATGATGATTGATTTCATCAAAAGTGAGCATCCTCAAACAATCGCTTTGATTTTATCTCATCTGAAACCTTCAAAAGCGGCATCTATTCTCATGGGGCTTCCAAAAAATGTTCAGGGAAGTATCTCCATGCGTGTCGCTAAAATGAAGCAGTTGCCACTTGAGGTTGTTCGTGAAGTTGATCAAGCCATTGAAAAAGAAATTATAGGTTTTGGCAGTTCCATGAGTCGTGAAATTGGCGGTCTCGAAGCTGTTGTTAATATTTTGAACGAAGTTGATGGCGCGACTGAAGATAACGTTTTGTCATGGCTTGAGGAAGAAAAAGCGGAAATGGCTGAAGAAATTCGTCAGATGATGTTTGTATTTGAAGATCTTGTTAATATTGATGACAGAGGCATGAGAGAAATCCTTAAATCTGTTGATATGGGCGACTTAAAAGTAGCACTCAAAACCGCTTCGGAAGATATGAAACAAAAAGTCTTTTCCAATCTTTCACAACGTGCTGGAGATATGTTGAAAGAAGACATGGAGGTCATGGGGCCTGTTCGTCTTGCTGAGGTTGAAGAAGCGCAGTTAAAAGTTGTTCGATTGGCCAAGAAAATGGAAACCGAAGGCAAGATCGTATTAGGAAAGGGAAAAGAAGATGTCCTTGTCTGATGATACCTTTCAGTTTCCATCATTTGACGATATCAAAACCTCTCAAGAGCCGGTTGAAACTGATTCATCGGATCCATCCGAATTTAAACGAATTGATTATTCGGACTCTGAGCAAAGTTGGCTTAAACCGACACCTCAAAAAAAGGATGTTTATCAATTTCTATCTTTTGATGATATTGACGCGCAACTTAAGGAGTGTGCGCTTCCTGAAGAAAGAGCGTTGCAAATAGAGCTGACCCAAAGACTTCAAGAAGCAAATGATAAACTTCAAGCGGCTGAAGAAAAATTCAAACAGGCCGAGCAAGCAATTGAGGATGCTAAAGTTAAAGGTGTGACAATTGAGAAGCAGGCCCATGAAAAAGGACTGGAAGAAGGCAGAGTTGAGGGTAAAGAAGAAATCGTCTCACAGGCAAAAATTGTCATTGAGGGCATTGAAAATGTACTCAAAGACATTACCGCATATAAGGATGATTTTCCTAAAATTTATGAGAAAGAAGTGATTGGCTTGATTAAGGAAATTGCCAAAAAAGTTGTACATGTTGAAGCAAAAATTGATGAGAGGGTCATTCTTAAAAATATTTACAATGCTTTTGATATTTTATCTGACAGAGTTGAGGTTAAACTGAATATCAATCCGGATGACCTTGATTTTGTAAATGAAAATCGGCCAGAATTTTTTAGTAATGTTAAAGGATTACAATCCATTTCTATTGAAGCAGATGCAGATGTCGAGCGGGGTGGTTGTTTTATTGAAACAGAATATGGAAATGTGGATGCACGTATTCAAACCCAATTAGAAAGAGTTGAATCCGCATTCGAAGAATTGTTAAAAAATGCTTGAAAAAGATTGGCAAAAATATTTCCATTTAGTGGAATCCACACGAACCCTGATTCCCACAGGCAAAGTATCCAAAATTACAGGTATCATAGCAGAGGGATATTGTGCAGGTACAGGTATCGGCAGTACATGTTTTATAGAAAATACTGAAGGCCAATTAATCAGTGCTGAAGTTGTTGGATTCAATGATCGAAAAATTGTCTTAATGCCCTATGGTGAAACCCGCAATATTAGCCCTGGATGTAGAATCTCTTTATCTGATGATCGCCCCTATGTTTCTGTTGGTAACAATTTTTTGGGAAGAGTTGTTGGCGGGATGGGACAACCCATTGATGATGGCGGGCCGATCCATGCTGATGATGTTTATCCATTATATGGGAATGTGGTCAACCCTTTGAAACGTCAGTTGATTACTGAAGCGGTTGATGTTGGCGTTGGGGCAATCAATACCATGATAACCATAGGTAAAGGGCAACGCATAGCGATTATGGCAGGTTCGGGTGTTGGAAAAAGTATTCTCATGGGTATGATTGCACGACATACTTCCGCAGATGTTGCTATTATATGCCTTGTTGGTGAACGTGGACGAGAAGTTAAAGATTTTGTTGGAAACATTCTAGGAGAAGAGGGACTTCGAAAAACAGTGGTCGTTGCGGCGACTTCAGATACATCCCCTCTGGTACGCATGAGATCGACCTATCTTGCCACAACACTGGCTGAATATTTTAGAGATCAGGGTAAAGATGTTCTCTTAATTATGGATTCAATCACTCGTTTTGCAATGTCTTCAAGAGATGTCGGGCTTGCAGCAGGAGAACCTCCAACCTTAAGAGGATATACGCCCTCATTTTTTATTCAGATTCCAAAATTGCTTGAACGCGCAGGGAATATTGAAGGAAAAGGAAGTATTACAGGTATATATACTGTTCTGGTCGAAGGTGATGATATTAATGACCCTGTTGGCGATACTGTACGTTCAATTGTTGATGGTCATATTGTATTGTCAAGGGATTTAGCGAATCAAGGACACTATCCTGCCATTGATATTTTAGGTAGTGTCAGTCGTGTCATGCGTGATGTAATTGATCGGGAACACTATCAAACTGCACAGCGCTTAATTGATGTACTTGCGACCTACCGAAAATCTGAAGACATTATCACTATTGGGGCTTATGTTGATGGCAGTGACCCCAAAATTGATTACGCTAAAGCAATGATTGGAAAAATTAATGCGTTTTTATGTCAGGATATTGAAGCGAAAATGTCCATGCAGGTCGCTGTCAATCAATTAAAATTGCTTTTTATGAATCAATCGCGTTAAGTGGTGATCCAACATGAAAAAATTCAAGTTCAGCCTGGAAGCTGTTCTCAGATATCGAAAATATCTTGAGCGAAATGCGCAACTTGAATTGGTTAAAGCCAAAAATGCAGTGGTTGAAAAGCGGAATTTAATTGAAAGGCTCAAGCAAAATCGACTTCAAGCCATATTTGAATTAAAACATCGCGAAGACATCGGAATTTCAGTGGGGCGCCATCGGTTTTATACCAATTATATTACAGGTACAGATGCGGCCCTTGAAGAAGAACAAAAACAACTGGTTGTCCTGGAAAAAGTGATGCGAAAGCATCAGGAGCTTGTCAAAAAAGAACAGATCAAACGAAGAACGCTTGAAAAAATTGAAGAAAAACAAAAAAAAGAATATGTATCAGACTTTATAAAGTTTGAACAAAAAACTATGGATGAAATGGTTGTCATCAGGCACAGACCTGATAAGGAGGCAGCATGAATCAACGTGTTTCTGGAAATAAAATTATATATCGAATTATTTGTGGTGTACTGATTTGTAAACTGATTCTTATCAGCACACTTTTAGGAATTGACACCCAGAATAATATTCCAATCATTGAACCGGATGAAGCGGTTGCAGAGGATAATGCCGCACAAAAGATGATTCAAAATGAACTGACTCTTTCAATGGACAATATGGAACAGCAAAATAATTTTTATGCCAAACCAGAAAATAATTATTTGGAATCAGAAGTTATTCAGCGAGAACGAGAAAAAATGATTCGTGAAAGGCAAAAATTAGAGAACGAGCGTCAGCATCTTGAAACAGTAAAAAAAGAAATAGATCAAAAAATTGTGCGGCTCACAAATATTCAAGTGACTGTGCAAGAGAAAATTGAACAACAGCAGTCCCTTATTAAAGAATACAAGCACCTGCAAGAAAGCACAATGGATAGTCAATTTCAACATTTATTGAAAATTTATACATCAATGCGATCAAAAAAATCGGCCATGCTCATTGAAAAACTGGACATGGATATTGCAATTCGCTTGCTTTCTAAAATGAAAGGTGAAAAGGTCGGTCAAATTTTAAGCTATGTTTCGCCAGAAAAGGCTGCGGCTCTGAGTGAACAACTGGCAAAATCAACAAAATTAAACTGATTCCTTAATTTCTTGCTCTTTTGAAAATTAAATATTGTATATCAATTTTGCAGGGCGATAGTACCCTTGTTTATTAATTGTTAAAGTTTTTAGAATTTCATGACGAATACTAATTCAAATGATACAAAAAAGTTAGTAAATTAATTTTCAACCAACAGGCCTTCAAATCTGTTTTAAATAATACCTTTATTCAATTTGATTTTGTAAGCAAAAGTAAAAACAACTTTACTGAATATTATTACTAATCAGTAATTTAAAACCCTGCAAAATCAAAAAAATATTTCTCTGAAAAACAGGCTTGGTACAAATATGAAAGGGAAATACGACTATGACAATTATAAACAACATCGTAACAGGACTGGCAAGAAATAATGAAAGCAATCAAAATACACCGATCCATCAAGTAAAACATACAACAGATGCAGACAAAATCTATGAAGAGCGTCAATATGACATTTCGTTGCCAGAAGATGTATTGATTAATTTTTCCGATCAATCCAGAGAGGCCTTTACAATATTGGACCATATTGATGAAATACCTGACATAAGAGAAGATAAAGTTTCTGCACTTAAACAACAATTCGAGGATGATACATATATTTTTGATTACGATAAAATCGCATCGAATATGGTTGATGCCTTTCTAAATGGAAATACATAACACTTAATTAACATTAAAATGTTAACCAAAAAAAAGCGAGTTCAAAAAACTCGCTTTTTTTTTGATTTTTTTTTCAACCTTCCATAATCTTCTTGATTTTCCAATCTATTAGTATATACTGCACTATATTCATCACAAGAGCGCACTGAGTTTCAATAACTAATCAAATTAATTCAAAATCTTTTTGATGCACAATAAGGTTGTATCAACCATTACTTTAGAATCTTGTAAATAGAAGGTTATATAACCATATCAAATGTTGTAGATACAGAGAAAAAGATTTAGAACAATCACAAGTTGCTGTCTATATGCTTGGGCACAGATTAATTTATGTTAAACGTTTAGATTTAAAATGAACGATTTTTGTGTAACTTTTTTGTGAACCCATACACAAAGATTAGAGGGTTCTCGTTCCCATGCTCTGCGTGGGAATGCAGTCTCGACGCTCCTGCGTCGAGTCATACAAGTAAATTATTAAAGATAACAAGCTGGATAATGTTATCCGGTTTAAAGGAATATTTCATTGGTCTTAACAGTAGGGGTCGGCGATTTAAAAATCAGCAATAATCCAAATGATGTGATCATTACACATGCTTTAGGGTCTTGTATAGGTATAACTGTTTATGATCCTGAAGTAAAGGTTGGTGGTATGCTTCATTACATGCTGCCAGAATCCACTTTGGATAGAGCAAAGGCAAAAAAAATGCCATTTATGTTTGCAGATACAGGCATCCCCATATTGTTTAGATCGTGCTATAAACTCGGCGCAGTTAAACGAAGAATGATCGTAAAAGTAGCAGGCGGCAGTTCCATTATGGATGACTCGGGTTTTTTTAACATAGGAAAGAGAAATTACGCCGCATTGCGAAAAATTTTATGGCGAAACAATGTGTTAATTAAATCCGAAGATATTGGCGGCAATGGAAACAGAACAGTCCGACTATATTTATCAAGTGGTAATGTTGAAGTTAAAGCATCGAACAAGGGATATCGGCCAATATGAAAAACGAATACAGTTTCAGCTATTATTGGATCTGAGTCGAACTGACACGCTGTTCAAAATCATCGTAAATAAAAAAATCAATTTTAACAGAAAACACTTTGAATTTTTTTAAAAAAAGTGTTATCTATAAAAATTGATTATACATCGTATTGAATCCATTATAAATAACTTAATAATAGAATATGTATTAAAAGTAAGTATGATTTTATCCCATTTTTGGAAATTCAAACAATAATAATTAAGCAAAGAAAATGTCGTATAACATTCTAATTGTTGATGATTCACACTCAATGCGCCAGGTTATTCGAAGAACGATTCAAATATCTGGATTCAACGTTGGAGAATTTTTTGAAGTTAACAATGGAAAAGAGGCGCTGGATTTATTGGAAAATGAATGGGTTGATGTTATTTTATCTGATATCAATATGCCTGTTATGGATGGCATTACATTCATTCGATCACTACAGAAAGAAATCATAACAGCCAATATACCGGTTATCGTAATCACAACTGAAGGTCGAGAAGCGTGTTTGAAGAAATTTTTGGATCTTGGTGTAAGGACATATTTACAAAAACCTTTCAAACCTGAAACAATACGTAATAAATTGATTGAAATTATTGGAAATGGACAGACGCCACCGGAAGATATTAAAACCTTAAATGGTTATGAGTTTTAGGTATCCAACCAATCTTTGAATTTTAGCAGGTTGGATAATCAATATGTTTTTAACATATGAGGCAGATTCATGCGTGAAATAAAAGTGCTGGTCGTAGATGATTCTGCGATTGTACGAAAAATATTTACAGATCAACTGACAAAAGAGCCAGGGATAAGAGTTGTTGGTACAGCACCCGATCCTTATGTTGCGCGGGATAAAATTGTAACTCTTAAACCCGATGTAATAACATTAGATATTGAAATGCCACGCATGGATGGTATCACATTTTTAAAAAAGCTTATGAGATACCAACCCATGCCGGTGATCATTGTCAGTTCTTTAACACCAAAAGGTGGAAAACTCGCACTTGAAGCCATTGAAAGTGGTGCAGTTGAAGTTCTTTGCAAGCCTGGAGCTTCTTATTCTGTTGGTGATATGGGAAAACAGTTGGCAGACAAAATTAAAGCTGCCGCACTCGCACGTATCAGGCCACCGGATCGATCTCGAAAACCAATCAAAGATCAACCCAAACTCAGCTATAGAAACCGATCATTGCAGGAAACAACCCATAAAGTTGTTGCCATTGGATCATCAACTGGAGGTACTGAAGCACTCAAGCAGGTTTTGATGAAATTGCCGCCAACCATTCCTGGAATCTTAATTGTACAACATATGCCCCCAAAATTTACCACTGCATTTGCTGAACGATTGAATGAATTATGTGATATTACAGTTAAAGAAGCGGCTGATGGAGATCATGTCCTTACTGGACGTGCTTTGATCGCACCAGGAAATTATCATATGCTGCTTCGTCGAAGTGGCGCACGATATTTCGTTAGCGTTGAAACCGGGCCTATGGTACACCATCAACGACCGGCTGTAGATGTTTTATTTGACTCAGTGGCAGAGTATGCGGGTTCCAATGCGGTAGGCGTTATTTTAACTGGAATGGGGGCCGATGGTGCTAAAGGGTTGCTAAATATGAAAAATGCAGGTGCAAGAACTGTTGGACAGGATGAGGCATCCTGTGTTGTATATGGTATGCCTAAAGAAGCGGCTAAAATGGGAGCTGTTGAAATTGTTGCTCCCTTGAATCAGGTCGCCCAGGAAATCATCAACTTATTGTAATTTTTTAGCGATTTCTTTGTAATAAACGTATTAATTCTCCTCGATTACTGGCAGACGAATTAAAATATGCAAGAATCGAGATAAAATATGTGGAGAAAGTATCATATGGAAAATTTCATCACGTCTTTAAACAAGTTGATAGAAACATTTTTGTCAGAAGTTGCTACTGTGGATTCGGATAATATTCAAGCAATGGGTTCTTTAATGAATATTATGGACGAGATTATTCAACTTTCACAAGATAATGAACAACCGGAAATGGTTCGTATTGCATCTACAATCAAAGCAATGGCAGGCTCTTTAGCATGGGGAGAACCAGACCATTCTATTGATCAACTAAAGGAAGGAGGAGAATTACTGAAAACGCTATCTGTGGATATTGAGTCTGGAACACCAATTAGTGAAAAAATTACAGAATATATTCAAAAATGCGGTATAAAAGAAGATACGCAACAAACAGCTGAGGAATCAGAAGATGAACCCGAAGAAGAAGCGGAACCTGAACCACCCGCTGAAAAAGCGCCAGAAGAAGAATTTGTTGTTGATTTTAGTCAGGATAAAGAACTGATTGAAAACTTTATTATGGAGGCGCTTGAAAATTTTAGAGAAATTGAGGTAAGCATTGTCGATCTTGAAGAAGACCCTGGCAATACTGAAATTATCAATGATATTTTTCGACCTTTTCATACGATTAAAGGGGTTTCTGGCTTTCTCAATCTTACACAAATCAATAAGTTGACACATCAGGTTGAAACGCTTTTGGATGAAGCGAGAGACCAGCGATTGGCTGTTGATGGGAACATTATCGATTTAATTCTGGCAGCGATTGATCTTACAAAAAACATGATTAATTATCTGGATGAACAGATAAAGACTGGAACGACAGAAGTCAGACAATTTGGAGTCAATGCACTGATAAAAAGGTTACAAAATGCGTTGGAAGGTAAATTTGATGAAGAACCTGCACCCGAACCCAAAAAGCCTTCAGACATAATTCCATTGGATGATGACACTGACGATGAGGTTGAAGAGCCAGAACCGGCTGTTGCTGTTGCGCCACCACCAAAAGCAGAACCTTCAGCGCCACAACCATCAGCACCAAAAAAAGCAGCGATTCAATCACCGGCCTTTGTAAAAGTGGATACTCAAAAATTAGATAATATGATTGATATGGTGGGGGAATTGGTCATTAATCAGGCCATGCTCAATCAGGAAGTGGCTGATATTGTTTCTGCTGATAATCGAAAACTGTATAGCAGTATTACACAATTAACACGTATTACATCTGAAATTCAGCGAATTTCTATGTCCATGCGGATGATTCCCATTAAGCAAACCTTTCAAAAAATGGTACGTTTGGTAAGAGATTTGGCGAAAAAATCGGGTAAACAAATCGGATTAAAAATGTTGGGTGAGGAAACAGAAATTGATCGAAACATGGTTGATGAAATTTACGATCCGCTGGTTCATCTTGTTCGAAATTCATGTGATCATGGTCTTGAACCTCCTGAAGAGAGAAGAAAGCGGGGTAAAGCGGAAAAAGGTCTGGTTACACTGAATGCGTATCACAAGGGTGGGAACATTGTTATTGAAATCAAGGATGATGGCCGTGGACTCAACCGAGATAAAATTGTCAAAAAAGCAGTTGAAAAAGGATTGGTCAAAACAGGTGAAAATTTATCTGATCAAGAAGTTTTTGGTTTAATATTTCAAGCAGGGTTCTCTACTGCGGATAAAATTACCGATGTCTCTGGTCGCGGGGTCGGCATGGATGTTGTTAAACGTGTCATTGACAACATGCGCGGAAAGCTTGAGGTGAATTCAGAGCCTAATAATGGAACAGTAATATGGTTAAAGCTCCCATTGACACTGGCTATAATTGATGGCATTATTGTTCGTGCCGGCAAACGAGATTATATAATGCCAACAGCATCTGTACTTGAATCGTTGCGACCTGAAGAAAGCAACTATAAACATGTAGTCAATAAAGGTGAGATGATTCAAATTCGAGAAAAATTGTATCCACTTATTCGATTGCATGAAATTTTTGGTTTTGAACCAATGCATTTCAATCCCTGGGAAGGTATTGTCGTTGTCGCTGAAAGTGATGGCCGACATAAATGTATTCTTGTTGATGAAATTGTCGGCAAGCAGGAAGTTGTTATTAAGAATCTGGGAGGATTGAAAAAGGTTAAGGGGATGGCAGGTGGAGCGATTCTGGCTGATGGACGTGTTGGGCTTATTTTAGATGTATCTGGACTTTTTGAAATCAGTGAAATTTAATTCTTACATAGCCAAAATTCTGTTTTAATTAATAACGAGCGTTGGAGTTATTCCAATGATTAAAACGCCAGATTTAACTGACGAAAATTTTACAAAATTCAAAGATCTTATTTATAATAAGTGTGGTATCTGTCTTCATGAAGGCAAAAAAGAGCTTGTTCGTGCAAGACTTAATAAGCGGTTGCGCCAGACAGGAATAAAGACATTTACCGATTATTATAATTATTTGACTCAGGAAGACAATGGTAAAGAATTGGTTGTCATGCTGGATGCCATATCCACCAATAAAACCAGTTTTTTTCGTGAGATCAAACATTTTGATTTTTTGAAAGAGCAGGTTTTTCCCAAATATGCTGCGGGAGATTATGGAAGGCGTCTTCGATTTTGGAGTGCTGCCTGCTCCAGCGGTGAAGAACCCTATACATTGGCGATCAGTTTATTGGAACATTTAGGCCGTACAAATTTTGATATTAAAATTTTGGCGACTGATATATCCACAAAAGTTCTTGGTGAGGCACAACGTGGTGTTTATCAGGAAGACCGTGTCGAAGATATTCCCGGACCATTAATTAGAACCTATTTTCAGCAAGGTCAAGGGCGTCAGAAAGGTTTTTATCGTGTCAAACCAAACTTAAGGCAGTTGATTTCATTCAAACGCTTTAACCTGATGGATAAATTTCCTTTTAATACCATCTTTCAGTTTATTTTCTGTAGAAATGTCATGATTTATTTTGATAAAAAAACCCAGGAACGACTTGTGAATAAATTTTATCATTGCCTTATACCAGGCGGTTATTTAATGATCGGACACTCAGAAAGTTTAACAGGTGTCGATCATCCTTTTAAATATATTCAACCCAGTGTTTACCAGAAAGAAGAATAGAAATGAGTCAGGCAGGTATCGTAGAACAAACAGTTAATAAAATTTTTGAAGATATGTATTTCATGTTCCCAGAACATATAATGAAGCCTGAAACCCATTTTTCAATACCAATTCAATGTTATGTTGCAAAAACCCAATTAAAAAGAGAAAAATCTGCCATATTTATTTATGCTGAAGATCATTTAGTCAACCAAATGGCCATGAATTTTTTAGGGGAAAAAAGAAATTTTGGACATATTGAATTGCTTGATATTTTTAAAGAAGCTGCCAATGTGATCGCTGGAAACTACTTAACAGCCTCGAATAAACCACCTGAGGTCAGTTTTGATATTCCGGTTGTGAACAAAACATCAATCGTTTCATGGGATAAAGATCACTCTTGTCAAATAGATCTTATTTACGATATAGAAAAATATTTTTTTCGTATTGCATTGGTGGTATAGACTTTAAGATAAAGAATTTGGCAAGGCGGCGCAAGGAGATAGTACTATAGTACATCGACGAAGCGCCAACGCAGTCCAAAATCTTTATCTTAAAGTCTATAGAATAGGGAATGAAATGGTGCCAATAAGCACCAATCAATTTATTTTGGGGGATTTTTATGGATGCACAGTTGATCAACCCATTTATTAAAGCAACATTGAATGTTCTTGAAACAATGGCTTTTATTAAAGCAAAACCTCAAAAGCCATTTCTAAAAAGAGATAATGTTGCAAAGGGTGATGTTTCTTCAGTTATCGGACTTTCTGGGGAATCCAAAGGGACAATTTCTATCACTTTTACTGAACCATGTATATTATCGATTGTGTCCAACATGTTTGGTGAAACAATGTCACAGATCAATAATGAAGTTATCGATGCTGTGGGCGAAATCGCTAATATGATTTCCGGGCAGGCGCGTCAAGTTCTTGAAGGTAAGGGGAAAGTGCTTTACGCAGCTGTGCCAACAATGATAAAAGGGAAAGATCATACTATCAGTCACAAAACAACAGCCGCAATTATGGCTGTTCCATTTAAAACTGAACATGGTGATTTCACCATTGAAGTTTGTTTCGAAGATTAAGGATAATAGGAGGAGATATGCCTTTAGATTTGAACATGAACGTTTTAGTTGTCGATGACTTTCTGACAATGCGGCGCATATTAAAAAACATTCTCAAACAGGTGGGATTCAAGAAAATGGAAGAAGCAGAAGATGGTGCGCAAGCACTTGATATGATTAAGAATGCTGACCCACCATTTGATCTGATTATTGCCGATTGGAATATGCCTAAGATGACAGGCATTGAGCTTTTAAAAGCAATCCGCGCTGATCCGGAGCTAAAGCACCTGCCGGTCATCATGGTAACTGCTGAGGCTCAAAAAAGCCGGGTGCTTGAAGCTGTTCAGGCGGGCGTAAGTAATTACATCGTAAAACCATTTACTGCAGAGACAGTAAAAGGTAAGCTTGAACAGGTCTTTAAATAGAGCCGCGCATTATTTTTTAACCCCCATGATAGCATCATTATCTATATGCTATGGGGGTTTTTTTTAGCTGACCATAAGATCATCCTTAAGTGTCATGGCCGTTTGCTCAGAAATATTTTGTTGGGACAGTGCAATAGGAATCGTATATTGACCAAGCGTTTTGTATAGATTTTGGAAATGCGGTAATTCTCGTGAAATATTTTTAACATGGTTTTGAATTGTATGAATATCACCTCGAGAAATTGGCCCGGTCAAAGCTTTAGAAATGCCTTCGTTTTCAATATTATTCAATGTGCCTTGAATCAGTGGTTTAAGTATTGTCAGTGCAATATTTTCAGGAACCCCTGCAACAATATTTAATTGTCTGGCCATGTCAAGCAATGTAACCAGATAATTTGATGCTACAACAGCGGCAGCATGGTATAGCGTTTTCCCATCGGTGGTTATTTCAGTAAAATGGGCTCCTAGTCCATTGGCAAAGATTCTTCCCTGTTCAACAGCCGCTTTCATTCCTTCAACCGAGACATAAATATTTTCAAAAGGATTTGGACTGAGATGTTTGTTTGAAAAGCTTTGTAATGGATGAAAGGAACCAACCGAATGACCTGCATTTATTGCTGATTGTAAAATACTTGATGGAAGGGACCCACTGCAATGATAAACAATCGTATTCATCTTTAAACCATTGTTATTAATTATCTGGCTGCATGTTCGCTCGATGGCATCATCAGGAGTTGTTATAAAAATAACATCTGCCATTTCGGTCACTTTCCAGGGGCATGTATTTATATTTTTCGCATCTAAGAATTGATTGCTCTCCTGAATGGATTGCATATGAATACCTGATAAGCCAACAGGGATGTGGCCGGCAGCTTTTAACTGCGTTCCAAGATTCGTTCCCAGACGACCACATCCGATAATAGAAAATTTAATCTTTTGCATAGTTTTCCTTTCGTTTAATATTAATATCATTTTACATGACAGCTATATATAAAAGCCAATTCATTTGTCATTATTATGTTCCATTCACATAACATAAATATTTTTTAATGTATAAAAAAATGAATGCACACTTGCATATTTTGAATGTTTTTGATAAGTTTTAATTTTAGCTTAGAAAATATTGAAATTTATTTCTAAATACGATATGGACTGAAAAACAAAACAAAATACATAGATGGATCATCAACAGGAAAGATCCAACCAAATTAGAGGTGAATAAATGGGTGATATCTTATCCCAGAGCGAAGTGAATAGTCTGTTAAGCGGATTAACCGGTGAAGATGTTGAATCCGATGTAACAATGGACTTTGGTACCGACACAGAGGAGGAGGATTATGATGAAAGTGTCGCACCATATGACTTTAGCAGTCAGGATCGCGTTATTCGTGGACGAATGCCAACGCTGGAAATTATCACAGAACGTTTTTCCAGGATGTTTCGCGCTAATTTGTCTGCCATGATACGACGTGTTGTGGATATTGAGGTTGCATCTGTTGATATGGTCAAATTTGCGGAATTTCATAATTCATTACCTGTTCCTTCGAGTATTCATATTTTTCGAATGGAACCTTTGAGAGGTCACAAGATTCTTGTTTTTGAAAGTCAACTGGCGTACAACTTGATTGAAAGCTATTTTGGGGGGCAGACCCTTGGTCATATGAAAATTGAAGGTCGTGAATTTACCAATATTGAAACGCGAATTGTTGAAAAAATGGTTCATACAGCACTGAAAGATCTTGATGAAGCCTGGAAGCCTATTTATAAAATCAATCCCAACTATATCCGGTCGGAAGTCAACCCAAAATTTGCAGCGATTGTTTTACCCACTGATCTGGTCGTCGTTATTCGTTTTGCGTTGGATATTGAAGGCATTGGCGGATTTATGATTCTGTGTATTCCCTATGCCTCCATTGAAAGTATCCGCAATTTATTGTATGCAAGTGTCCAAACTGATGAAAGTGAAGGTGATGACTCTATTTGGAAAAATAAGCTTCACAAAAGTACCATGGACCTTTCAGTTGATTTGACAATTGAGCTTGGTTCAACCAAAATCACCACTGAAAAATTAATGAGTCTTGAAGTTGGTGATGTTATTGTCCTTGACCAAAGTCCATCAGAGCCGTTTGTAGGAAAAGTTGGAAAAATTCCAAAATTTTTAGGCATTGCGGGTATTCGGCAAGGTAACAAATCATTTCGTATTGATTCACGTGTGACCCCCAAACAAAAGAAAAAAATGGCGATTAAATAACCTTGAAATAATAATGTTAATGTATAATCACAGGCGAAACCGAACCCTTATTACCATGTCGGTCGGTATGTCAATGGATGAATGGCAAAGGGTGGGAATAATTCATCGGGAGCTTTCATACTACAAAGAATTGTCCAGACATATTGGGCCTTTATCTTTTATCAGTTATGGACATAATCATAGGCGTGAAACACAACTGTTAAAACGACATATTCCTGATGCTGACATTGTGTGGACTAGTTCAAAAATATTTTCCTTTTTTCCAAGCGGGTTATTTCTTGCAGGCTTTACACCACCCTTGTCAATAAAGTCATATGTCAATATCAAATCCGTGCGAACAAATCAAATATCTGGAGCATGGGCAGGTGCATATATTGCGAAACAACTAAAGCTCCCTTTTATTTTACGCGCAGGATACTTGATGAGCAAAAATATTCGTTTAGATCCAAAAGCATCTTTATTAAAGATACAACTACTTGCTTTATTGGAAAAATGGGTTATAAAGCATGCAGATGCGATCATAGTTACCTATAGAAAAGCAAAAGACTACATAATAAATAAATATAATACGAATCCATCAAACATAACAATTATTGGAAACCCAATTGATACTAAAATATTTTTTCCACAAAAACAGAAAAATATAACAACAAGGGATGTTCTTTTTATTGGCCGCTTCATGCCAGAAAAAAATATACCATCTATTTTATCAGCCTGCCACAAAGCACACGTTTCCATTACTTTATTGGGAAAAGGGCCGCTAAAAAAACAAATGATTGAATTCGCTAAGGCTATGAAAATTGATGCGCACTTTATTGACTCTATGCCAAACACACAAATCCCTCAGCTCATGAGCAAGCATCGTTTGTTTATTCTTGCCTCTCTATTTGAAGGTAACCCCAAAGTGCTGCTTGAGGCGATGTCCTGTAAAATGCCATGCATTGCAAGTGATATTCCCGAACATATTGAAATTATTGAAAATGAAAGGGAAGACTTACTTGTACCTTCAAACCCAGATGCACTGGCACAAGCGATTCATCAGTTGCTTCAATCGCCAGATTTTGCGCAGCAGTTGGGATCACGCGCCAGACAAAAAATTATAACAGAGTATTCGTTAAGTAAAAATGCATTAAAAGAAAGCCAACTTCACGCGATCCTCACACGTTAACGAACTAAGGGAGAACGTAATGATAATAGATTGTCATTTTCACTATGAGCCGCGTATATTGAATCTATCTGATTTACTAAAAAAAATGTATCAGACCGGCATTGATAAAGTCGCGTTAATGCCTTCAATGGTAGACCCCTTACCTGAACCACCTTCAATACTTACAAATTTTTTGCAATTGATGTTGAAACATAAAAAACTACGTTCTTTGGGATATCACCTTTGTGCAAATTTTAATAAAGAAGGTATTCAAATTTTATTTCAGAACTATTCCATTTATCCAACGCCAGATAACAAACTGATTTTTGATATTATAGATCAACATCCAGATAAATTTTTGGGATGGATTTTCATTAATCCTGCTAGCAATCAGGATGTGGTAACTGAAATTTCAAAATGGATTGATCATCCAAATTGTGCGGGGATAAAAGCGCATCCTTTTTGGCATCGCTATGCGCCTTCTGAATTAATTGATGCTGCAAAACTTGCTGAAGAAAAGAATAAGCCCATGTTGATTCACTGTGGATTTAATGCTCATGGTGATTATTTACCGCTGATTAAAGCGGTTCCTGAATTGAAACTTATTTTAGCCCATGCTGCATTTCCAAGATATCGTGATGATTGGCAAATGATTCAATCATATTCTAATGTATTTGTGGATTTATCTCAAACTGCGTATGTCAATAAAAATACAATTCAAGAGGTTGTAAAAACGCTTGGATGGCAAAGGTGTCTGTTTGGAACAGATGGTCCATACGGCTCCAGAAATAAAAATGGCGAATTTTGTTTTAATGTGATTAAATCGCAGATAGAATCACTTTTTCCAGATATGGACTGTCAGAAAGGCATTCTTGGTACGAACTTTGAAAGGGTGCTTTTTGAGACATAACACTCAGATTTTTTCCAAAGAAGATCTGGAATTCAAGGTAATAGCCTGAAGTAATAACTCCAGGCTATTAATATGTTTGAGTCAGAATACTCTATTTATCTGTCTTTGGAAACCTTTCAATAATTCTACCAGGATACTTATCCAGAGCTTCTGGTAATGTTTTACTATCTTGAACGATCGGAACTTCACCATCAACAGGTATCAAAAAGGCGGCTATTTTTGTGGCAAGATGATCTTTTCCACCGGTCGTAATATCACAACGCCATGTTCCATCGTTATTTATAGCTGTTAATGGATTCTCTTTATAAGGTTTGTTGTTCCATCCATCAATGTATATGTAAATAGCGACGCCAAACTGGTCGTAAATGACATTCATCACATGTCCTTCCAGATCCTGAATCCGATTATTATAGGGCGGAACATGATCGAATACAATGATGGTTTTTATTTCCTTTGTTACAGCATCAAGATCTTTTTTAGCATACAATGCATTTTGAGCCAACACTTCAATTTCAATAGGGATATTGACTAATGGTTTTACTGGATCGTTAGATTTCACATCAATACGTGCAGAATGGTTTCCAATATCAAGAGCCTGTGTATCTATTAGAACATTGACTTTGGTTGATTTGTTTTTATCAGTCACTCCGGTTACAGGATTTACAGAAAGCCAGGGGCATGAACTGTCTTTAAATATTTTGATTGCCAGATTTTCATGCAATTTCTTGCTGTTAAATAAGATTTCAAGACCTTTTGTGCCATCTTCATTCTCAATGCCAACAGTACAACTTTCAGTATTAAAAGCATCTGAAATCGTTTTATATTGAATAATGATGGAACCATCCGAACCCATAATAATTTGAGCCCCAAGGTTGCCTGTTCCTTGATATCTCTCAACGTTTTCAATTTGTACAATCAGTTTATCATCAATGGTTTGATAATGAACTGATGCATGTAATGGCAACAGATCGTCCCAAAACCATGCAATAATGTTGTTTGGAAGTCTGTCATCAGGTATTCTTAAATTATTCCATTCATAGCCCTTTGATGAATCTCCAATTTGAAGAAAACCATTTGATGAAATAAAAAAGGTTTGAAAATCTTTACCAAAAAATGGAAAATTAAATCCAATTGGATAGGGGCCAACAGATACATCATCAGTCAAGCCTGTAACAACTGTCCCTGTTTGTGAAATATCAACCCAGTTAAATGAAATATTACTGTTCGTGTCGCTATCAATCCATTGATATGCGCCTGAATCACATAATGGTGCCAGAGACCAGATCAACTGCTGACTACCTGTGTTCATCACGTTGAGTGTTTTTGAAACAATATCTCCTTTTGGAACGATCTCATTAATTGATTCCGGGTTGATAACGATTTGAGGAGGCTGATTTGCAGTGTTGACAACCAGACTGACAGGAATTTTGATGGGATTTTCTCTGTTCACTGCATTATGCCTGATATACATATTTGCGCGATATTCAATGGGTCTGTCGGTTGTTGCCTGAAAGGTCATTGTAATACATTGTGATTCTCCAGGACCAATATTCGCATTGGAGCTACTGATTGTCATCCAGGGGGTATCATTAGAGGCCCAATATAAAGCATTGGCAATGATTTCAAACCCATCTGTGGTGGAATCCCAATTCAGATTGTCATTACTATCTGGATAAAAGCCCAGCGCAACGATTCTTGATTCTTGAATCTCCTTCGTTGCAATTAATGGGACGCCATCTTCCCAGTCTGCAATACGTTCAGATCCTTGTGAAACAGTCAAAGTCGTTGGCCTGAAACTTTGAGTGCCGCCAACAAAGCTGTGAACATTATTCATGATAAAATGACCGGGATAATATATTTTACCTAATGCAGACTGGCCATGCTTTATTGGACATCGTGGAATAACAGCGTAATTGTCTTCATTCCAACGTCCTTGTAGTGAATATAATTCATTATTATCATTTGAAATTTCATATAGCATGGTTACAAGACCGCCTTTGTTATCAATATAATCAGCGATGGCATTCCCAAGATTCGTGGGGTCATCATACTCAATCGAAGAAAAAAGAAGCACCGATTGAAACAGTTGCAGCTCAGAATACCTGGGAGTAAACATGCTCGTATCAATTACAGTAACTGATGCAAAATAACCTGTATCAATTAATGCCTCTTGAAGTTCTTTTAGAAAAATAACCGAATCTGCTCCAAGGATTGCAATATGAATTGATGATACAAAACGTGATGCTATTTTAGTGACCGCAGTACGTTTCAGTGATTTCTTTTTTTTCGTTTGCGCATTAATATTTTCAACAGCTTTTAAAATTTTGCTGTAATGTAAACGATTTTTTTGATATGAACCGGTACTTTCCAGCTTGATACTATATTCCAGATTTCCCGATGATTCACTGGAATTACCAATGACAAATGATTCTGAAACAACTTCACCTGAATGAATGTTTATGGAGAATGATTCTGCTGTGATTTCAATATTTGGTTTTAGTTTTATTGTAGTAAATGTTTTTGTCTTTCCATATATACGTTCTTGCTGATTGACAATGGCAGCAAGTCTAAAGTAGTACGTTGTTCCAGGGGTCAGATTATCAATATGAACAGAAACCGGAACTTCATTATTCGTAGATGGTACTTTAATCAATTCTGTTTCATAACCAAATTTTTCGGTTTCACCATACTCAAAATAGTATGAAAGCTTATTTCCATTCGTAGTAATGGTTCCCAAAAGATCAGCGGATTGTGATGAAATGTTTTCAGAATCCAGTGACGTAACAACTGGAAGATCTGGGTCTGATTCATATGCCACATACACAGCAGCACAGGCGACCGCTGCCGATTCGTACTGTATTTTCATATAGCCGCGATCTCCCCAATCATCACCCCAGCTATTTCTAAGTATCCAGTAACCCTCATTTTCAGCATCACCATTATCATTCCAACCTATCAGGCTGATTCCATGATTGACAATTGTCCGAAAGCAGTCTTCACTATATGTTCGGTCACAAACTTTGTAAGAATCTTCATAAATACCTTGATCGTAAGCGCGAAATGCACTCGTTACATAGACAGCAGCATCTACAGCCCCATAAGTCATAATTGCAGTTTTGATCCCTTCGATATCACTACATGGAACCCTATGCCAGGAATGAAAAACAGTTTCATGAGTGACATCCGAAACATTAAGCGGGCATTCCTGTTCCCAATCCTCATAGGGAAAATCCGCCTCATTAATCACACCATATTCGGTTAATGCTGCAACTTCATCATAGTCATAATCCGCACCATCACAACCATCAAACCCCGAAAAAAATTCAGACAAACAAAAAGCCAGATAGGATTCAGAAAAGTCTGCACAGTTAGTGTCATATAAATCGTATTTTAAATTGTAAACAGCCTCTGCTGCCGCAATTGCCCCAAAGGCATAACAAGAGCCACAGTCTCCTTGATTTCTTACCGGGCCAATGTAGGATTTTTGATTAATAGATCTTAAATCAAAAGAATCGGGAAGGGTTTTTCCCAAATGCCTTGCTAAGGGGCCGATACCAGTATCATAAATTCTGGATTTAACTTGATTTGATGGATGTTTACCCAGAAATCGATTGAGTTTCTCTTTTGACATGTTGAAAATTCGGTTCTCTTTTACTGTGAACCTATAATTGTTATGCTTAATTTTTTCTCTGATTGTTTTTATGTTATCAGTTTCTTCAAATTTTAGAATCTTGTTTCCGCCAAAAGCAATGGCTGGAAAACTACTGATAAATAAAGCAATAAGAATAATTGACATTTTTACTAATTGTTTTTTTTGCATATTTTTTCCTCTCAATCTTTTTGGTTTTTAATTGATGTTCAAGTTTTTTTGAATGTGGCCAGTTGTTTATCCCTTGGCGAAACAATTGGACTTTTGATTGGCCAATCAATGCCAATATCTGGATCATTCCAGATAATTCCCCCATTATCCTCAGGATCGAAAAAATCAGTACATTTGTATTGGGCAATAGCATAATTACTCATCACACAAAATCCGTGGGCAAAGCCTTCAGGAACAAGTAATTGTCTATGGTTTTGATCAGACAATGTTACGCCGACCCATTTACCATATGTTGGGGATTTTTTACGAATATCCACCGCAACATCAAAAATTTCACCCACAACTACAGATATGAGTTTTCCCTGTGGATGACGCTGCTGAAAATGAAGACCACGTATGACATTTTTTATTGAAAAGGACTGGTTGTCCTGTACAAACTTTGCAGAAATGCCATTGGAATGATAACGTCGTTCCTGATAAGATTCACAAAAATAGCCACGTTCATCAGGATAGAAATCAATTTCTATGATCTTGACATCTGGAATTTCAGTTTCAATAATGTTCATCTTACTGACCCTTTTTTGCTGAAACAATTTCCATTAAATAACGCCCATAATCACTTTTCATCAAAGGTGCTGCCAGTCGTTCCAGTTGATCTTCATTGATATATCCCATAGTAAAGGCAATTTCTTCAATACACGCGATTTTTAATCCCTGTCGCGATTCAATGGCTTCGATAAAATTTGATGCCTGCATCAGAGTCGCATTGGTTCCGGTATCTAACCATGCATATCCACGACCCAATGAGACAATTTGCAGATTTTTTTCCTCAAGATAAATCTGGTTGACATCTGTAATTTCCAATTCGCCACGTGCAGATGGTTTGAGAGATTTTGCAATATCAAGTACGCGATTGTCATAGTAATATAAACCAGTTACTGCCATTTTTGATTTTGGCTTAGCAGGTTTTTCTACGATTTCAATAGGTGTACCATTGTCATCAAAATGAACAACACCATAACGTTCGGGATCTTTTACCTGATAGGCAAAAACTGTTGCACCCTTGTTATTGTCAACAGCCTTTCTCAATATGGATGGCAACCCCTGGCCATAAAAAATATTATCTCCCAGAATTAATGATACAGAGTCGTCACCAACAAAATCATGACCAATAATGAAAGCCTGTGCCAGACCTTCAGGTTTGGGTTGTTCGGCATATGATAGTGATATTCCCAATTGAGACCCATCACCCAATAGTTTTTGATAAAGCGGTAAATCATGAGGTGTTGATATAATAAGTATTTCTTTTAAACCCGCCAGCAAGTGTATTGATAGCGGATAATAAATCATGGGTTTGTCATAAATGGGTAATAACTGTTTGCTGACAACATGTGTGATTGGATGCAGGCGTGTTCCTGATCCCCCTGCTAAAATAATCCCTTTCATAATAAATCTCCTTACAAACTAGCGGCTTAAGCCGCGTGATCCTGAGCCTTCAGGATTAAATAATTTGATTTGCGCCATTTTCAAGTCTTTCAATTTCAGGCTATGACATGCCCGAATAAAAAAGGGTCGCATTTCATTATCATCGGGATGCGCATTAAAATAGCGTTCATATGCATCATAGGCTGCGGCAGTAATATCATGCTCTTCAAGCCGCATTCCCAGTAAAAGTAGATTTCCTTTTGCGATTTTATCTATTTTTTCTTTCGTTTTTTTCAAAGCTTCAACAACATCATCTGCAAGAACCTCCAATTTTTTTGAACGTTTGGCCTTATAAACGACTTCGCCATCTTTGAGAACTGAAACCTTATATTTATATTTGCCTGGTTTTAATTCTGGAAGTGTAAAATGAACCGCTTTATCTTTTGATGCAGGTACATCATATGAATTACTATCAACTGTCAGTCGATATGAATATTCTGCGCCGCAATTATTCCATACCAATAATGGATAATCCTTACAAACTGACAATGATCGCGGTAACTTAAGCTGTAATTTTTTCTTTCCACCTGATTTTCTGGGCATGGTATATTTCAAAGAATCCATATATTGCCGATCAATATCTTCCAAAACCTTTTCTGATGATGGCAGATCCTGAAATTTACCATTTACCCTTTTAATATACCCACTTTTTATTTCAATATGAGAATTTGGCTCAATCTTACACATATTGTCTTGCTGTAAAAATATGATAATGCCAGAGCCATCGTCACCGGTCTGAACATGATATCCATCCAGTAAAAACCGATCTTTGGTATGAACAACCTCGAAGGATTGGCCATTTTTGGATATTTCGACCTTACCTTTAACATCAATCAACAGTCCAATGGGAACTGCCGCAAAAGCAATGCCAAATACATTAAATAATACCCAAATACACATGACGCGAATAAAGAATTTAAAATAATACATAATTCCTCCTTTTATATTTTTTGATAAATTATAATCGCTTACTTGCTTTTCAGCAAATCCATGTTAATTTAATAATCGACTACTCTGTCGTGTTTTTTCCTTGCGATTTTCTTCAACAGATTGCTCAATCATCATTTTTAATTTATGCTGAAGGTTACGCAATTCCAGTTTTTCTTGCTCAAGGGCATGGATTCTTTCCTGTAGTTCCCGACGTTCGTTCACCACATCACTGTTTTCAAGTTCATTTTTTTCAGATTCCAGCACAGACACCTGATTTTTAAGCAAAAGTAATTCTTTACGAAGCTCAGCAGTGATCGTATTTTGACTTTCAAGACGTTTTTCTATCTCATGAATATCAACATCTGTAACTGCCAGATGAAAATATCGGCTTGTTTCTCGAAAAGTGGGGTTCATTGAAATAATTTTAACCAGCAAATCAAGTGAATGTGTACGATTATCATCAAGAGATTCAATCGCTTCGAGATATAAATCATTTAAATGGATGGTCTGTTTTACCCGATCAATTTTTTCAGTCATACCTGCTTTTTCATATTCAATCAATGCATTTTCATAATCATCTCGCTCAAAAGCGCGATCACCTTTTTTTTCCCAGAGTCTGGAACAATTTGAAATCGCTTCAGGCTGTTGCGGATCCAGTTCTAAAACTTTTTCAAACAATGAAAGTTGATCTGATTCCTCATTTTCTATTTTGGCCTGGCTCAATAAGGTTTGAATAAATCTGGGGCGTGCCAGTGATGGATTGTATGTATAAAGCGTTTCCAGTAGTTTTCTGGCTTCAACAAGGTCGCCTTGCGCCAAGAATATTTCAGCCAATAGTTGATTGGCCTTCATATGGTTTGGATTATGTCCTAAGGCACGCTGCAATAATTGACGCGTTTCATTTAATTCACCACTTTGATACAAACGATATGCTGCTTGAAACAAGTTTTCTGCCACCGGTAGGATTTGATCCATTTCTTCACGAACACGATGCAATGGTTTTTTATCAACAATCCATCTGCGAAGCATTTCTACACTTATACAAATGCCATCATGGTTTGACTGAATAAGATTCCATTCCTCAAGGACCGAAAATGCATCACGCAATTCACCAATAAGGATACGCACACCACTTTCTTGAAGTTTTTTTTCCAAATCTTCCTGGGAAACAGGTTCCGGTCCGCTTGAGGCCAATGCTGAAATAACAACACGTTCAGCAGTACCGATGCCATCCCAAAGCCATTCAAGAGAGTGTGTTGCACTGGAAAGTGCTTTTGAAATTAAAGGCTCAATATCCTCCGGTTCCACTGATTGATCAAAAATACGTCGTTTTCCATTTTTTTCATCCCAGATCGCCTGACACAATTGTTGTGTTAAATATGGATGCCCAGCGGTCAACTGAACAGTATATTCAATAGAAGCATCAGACCATTTCAGGCTGTTATTATGTTCTGATAATCGAATTAAGAGTTCAGTCTCTTTATGATTTAATAATGATATGTGAAGTGATTTCACTCCTTTAAAAAGAGACAAATAAACTGTGGATAAATCCTCTGGTCGGCGCCCAATAACAAATATAAATTTCAGCCGGTTATCCAATGCCATCAAATTTGTGAAATATGGAAAAAAAACACTGACCGCCTGATCATGTGCCGGGCTGTCCAAAAGATCAAATTCATCAAACAATAGGACAAGGCTTGTTTTTTGCGGCAGTTTTTTTAGTACATAGGGAATAAACATATTTTGAAAATCGGATTGAATATCGTGTGTCCATTGCTCAAAAGGTTGAATGCCAGAGTGATTTAAAATATGTTCGGCAAGATATTTGAGAAGACTGTCCAGACTTAATGCTGCTTTGTCTTGAAGATCAAAATAGATTGGAATGAATTGGGTTCGTTTAGAAAGGTTATATACCAGGCGTTGAAGCACTGATGTTTTTCCAATACGACGCTGGCCATACAATACCATCCCGGTTTCATTTGGGTTACGAAGTGTATTTAATACTGTTCTTAGAATATCGGTCCGACCAATAAATGCATTGCCTTGCCCTACAGAATTTCCAGTAATGTAAGGATTGCATCGTTTTCCTGATTTTTCCCTGATCGTTTTATCTGCGTTTAAATTCTCACATGTTGTAAACAATCCCTGATTTTTCCAATTTGCTATTTGGGCTACAATTTCTGGTCGAATGGTCTCAAAGACTTCAGCATCGACTGAACTCATATGAGTGCTGACATCCAGTTCTTTTTGTTGAAGAAAACCAATCAAAACCTTGCTGGATACGTTCAATTCTTTTGCCAGTTCGTGAATTCTAAGCTTAGACATTGATGATTGTTCCCATTCTTAAATGAATCAATCTTTTTTGGCAATGATCATGCCAATACAATTACTCTTATTTCTGACATCGTAAATGCTCTGATGGTAACCATAACTGTTCATTCGGATAGTAACTCACGTTATGATATTTAAAAGGTCTGGACGTTCTGATCCGCTCAATAACTACCAGGGACTGACTTGGCTTTTCACTGACTTTTTTTATTGTAACTTCTACATATCCTTCAAGGCTGGGATCTGGGAAATAATACGCTTTGCCATCAGGAATTATACATGGCTTTCCTGGAACAATAGGAGATATTTCATTTTGCAAGGCAACAGATTCTTCTTTTGTTACAAAATTATAGATCGACATTATCACCTGATTAATATCCAAAAAGAGGTAAGCCAGTACGCCGATAATAATCAGTATCAAATAGCTTTTAATTTTCATTGTACCCCTATGCGAATTTAATAATCATCAGATGCTTCAGGAGCTTTATTCTGCCTATTTATTGGTTGACGATGTTTTTTTAGGAATTTCGCTAAATTGGCAGAATTTTTCTTGTTTGATATTTCATTATCCGAGTCATCGTCATCGTCATCGTCATCATCATCATCTTCATAGTCCTCATCGTCCTCATCGAAATGATAATCTTCATCATATAAATCTGATTCATCAAAAACTTCGGATTCTGAATCCAAAACATATCCAATTTCTCCCAATCTAAGCCAGATAGATATCAGGCCAATCAATACAGATGCAAAGCCCAAAATTAATAAGGGAATCAAAGTCGCTTCAAACAATTTAAACTCAGAAAAAGCCATTGTCAATATCCACCCGACTGTAACGAGAAAAATTGAACTGATAATTAATACAACAAAGAAGAAAATAATTAATTTCATCAGACTGGCCAGTCCGAAACGAATAATATCGTGTGATGCAGAATCATGCATGAATTCTCTCTCCCATAGAATGCCTGAAGGCATTCGTTAAAGTTTCGTCATATTATACTGAACAGGCAATTGATTCAGTACTTGTGAATGTTCTTTTTTTACAACAACCATGTTCTCCAGACGTATTCCCCATTGATTTGGAATATAAATTCCAGGTTCAACAGTCACAACTGAATTTTCTGGCAGTGTACTATCTCTAAGCAGACTCATGGTTGGCATTTCATGCGTTGACAATCCAACACCATGACCTAAGCCATGAGCAAACTTTATTTCTTTGTAACCATGATTTTCAAGAAAGTCGTGTGTTTTTTGGGCAACCTCTTTTGATTTACTTCCTGCAACAATGGTATCAATGGCTAATTTTTGCGTTTCAACCAGTATATTAAAAGCATCAATGAAATCCTTATCAGGTGTTCCAAATACAATTGTTCGTGACGTATCAGAGCAATAGCCATTTAATCGCGCTCCCCAGTCAAATAGTATGGGCGTTTTTTCACCCACAACCCGATCTGTTGGGACTGCATGCGGAAGTGCTGCATTTGGCCCTGAAGCCACAATAATATCAAAGGAAAGACTGTCCGCGCCGCCCTGTCGAATTTCAGTTTCAAGTAACCAGGCGATTTCTTTTTCTGTCATATTCGGGTTGATGAATTCAAGCATTTTTAGAAATGCCTGTTCTGCAATTTTCAACGCTTCTTGAATCGCATCAAGCTCGTATGTTTCCTTAACACACCGGTCATCTCCAATAAAATCTGGATCCGGGACCAATTGAACCAGTAAGTTTTCATCCAAAATGTGCCGCTGTAATTTATTGTGTAATTCAACTGAAATCCGACTGCTTTCAAATCCTAAAGAGTGAATATTCATTTTCTTAAGAATAGCTGGTATAAACTTTTCTGGAAAATCATCAACACATTCAATTTCAATGCCTTCAGTTTGTTCTCTAGCCTGTGTTGCATATCGAGAATCGGTTGCTAACAGAATATTGTCCTGTGTGATAAACAAATAGCCAGATATTTCATTAATAAAGTGGTCATCAGCAAAAAAGCCAGTTAAGTAATGCCTGTTTTCTGCATTGCAAGCAAGATAGGCATCGTATGATTTTTTTTTCAACCGGTCTTGAACTTTTTTCATGCGGTCATGATAGTTAACAGATTGATCTTTCATTAAAATTTCCATTTATGAATCGAGGACATGTTTATTTAAAACAAAGCAAACAAAATTGCCATCAAAAACAATATCGGTTTGTCGCATAATTTTTACATGAACGTTTTGTTTTTTTCCTTCAACAGTATTAACATGTGCTTCAGCAATCAGCATTTGGTTGGGCTGAACAGGTTTTAAAAATTTTACTGATGCTGAACCCAAAACAACATTTGGATCATTGACAGCCAGCATGGCAGCATGATCCGCAAGGCCAAAAACAAATCCGCCATGCACCAGATGATGGTCATCAACAGTCATGCGATCTGAAGTTAAAAGTTCTATACGACAAAATCCTTCACCCTGTTCAATTGGAGTGCCGCATAGTGCTCTATTGATTGTTTGGTGTGTGCGGATGTTCATGGGGGATTCCTTTTTTAGATATTACTGATGATAAATAATCAATTGCTTTGCGGTAACGTCGGGATAATGACTTGTCATACCTGTCACTGATATTTCCAATCGCCTCCCACCTAGACTGAATTTCTTTCATTTTTTTCAATGCATTGGCGCGTGTAAAAGAACTATCGCTGGGGACAAAGATTTCATCTTTGAATTTCAACGCCATGTCTAATTGCTCTGCAATTGGGATAAACTTGTTATATTCAAAATTTGCTGTTGTCGATGTTGTCAGCTTGGCCAGAATTTCCAGGCTCAGGCAAAGGCTTTCTTTTTGCTTGAGTTTATCATTTTTTTCAGTATCCAATGACTCAAAATGCTTGATTTGATTAGAAAAGAAATAATCGTTGGCTTCTTGAAAACGACTCCACAATTCTTGTTCAACTTTTCGGGTTGTGCTGCCTGTTTTTTGCCATTGTTTTTGCAATTCAGAGAGTCTGGCTGAAGTGGCTTTCCAATCAGTTGATGGTGCCAGCGATTCTGCTTCTTCAACCAATTTTTCCTTAATTTTTTGATTTTCGTCCCATTGCAATTTTCGTTGTTTAATAAAATCACTTTTTTTCTCGAAAAACGTATTACATGATGCCTGAAAACGTTCCCAAATTGCCTGGGATTCCTCTTGCGGAACCGGACCAATTTGTTTCCATTGCTGTTGAAAATTCAGGATTTGTTCAGTGAATTGATCATACTTATTCATTTGATCCAGTTGTGAGACAATATTTTCAGCCTGTTCACACAGGGTTTTCTTTTTCTCAAGGTTATTTGGAAGTTCACTTTCCAGACGTTGAAAAAAAGTATTGCAAGCAGTCCGAAACCTTTTCCAAAGGGCATCACTCTCTTGCCGCGGAACCGGACCGATTTGTTTCCATTTTTGCTGAAGTGATTTTAATTTGCGTGATGTCGCTGTCCAATCTGTTGCGTTTGATAATTTTTCAGCCTGTTCACAAAGGTCTTTCTTTTCGTTCAGATTGTTTTTACGTTCTTGATCAATTTTCGTGTAGAATTCTCTTTGTTTTTCAAAAAAATCATTACACATGTCTTGAAAGGATTGTCGTAAATCTTTTTCTACAGCCTTTGGTAATGGCCCGATCTCATTCCAACGTTCCTGAATTGATTTTATTTTTTCAGTAGTGTCTTTCCAACTGATATCACCATCCAGGGTATCTATGACAGACTTTAGGGATTCATGAATTTTAGATTTTTCTGCATAACACTGCTTATAAATTTGATCACAGATTTGATGAAATCTTGCCCAAATAGACTCGGACTTATTTCGTTCCACAGAGCCCAGTTCTCTCCATTTTTCCTGAGCCCGGCGAGCAAGTTCGGCCATGGCCTGAACAGTCGCATTTTCCAGGGTTTTCTCCAATGTATCACACAATTCTTCTTTTAAGGCTAAATTGGCCCACTGTTCCCAATTTCTTTTCTCCCAAAAATCACGTTGAACTGTAAAGAATTCCTGGCAGGCTTTTTCAAATCGGTCAGTCAATTCAGCTTTTTTTGAGGGTGCTTTTTCTCCAAGGGTCTGCCATTCTTTCTGAGCAGACTTCACTACTTTTTCAAGTCCTGCTCGAATTTCTGCAATTTTAGCTTGTTCAACAATTTCAAACAATTGTTCCAATCTTTTTTCTTCTTTTTGTTTATGTTCGACAATTTCATTTTCAGCATTTTTTTGTTGTTGCGCAAAATATTCAACCCCATTTTTATATCGCGTAGAAATATCATTGGGTGGCAAACAGGGTAATTCTTTAAGTGTTTCTGTCCATTTTGATTTCAGAGATTCGACACTATCTGCCTGGTTTTGAGCCTCTTTGTTGTCTTTAAGCGCTTCAAGTTGTACACAAATTTCACTAAGATCTTTTACAATTACTTGATAATTGGCATATGCTTTGGTTCGATCAAGAATGCAACGATCCATTTGTTCAATGGAACGATTATAACGAGAACTCAGATTGTGATAAACCGAAAATGGAATAATGCCATCCTCAACATTCAGTTCCGCCTGATCCCATTGATCTTTTATTTCTTGTATTTTTTTTTCATATTGTGAAAGAAATTGGAAACTATTGGATGGAATAGATGATTTTTGGACTTCTTCATACAGTTGTTCAAGCGATTTACACAGATCAGTCATTTGTGAAACAGTATCTTCTTTACGATCCAGTTGATCAACCTGCTCTTCAATTTTTTTGCGAAATTGATTGAATTGTTTCCTCAAGGGATGTGTTTTTTCTGGATCAAATTCTGTCCATTTTGTTTGGACATAATTGAGTACTGAATAACTTTCTGCCCATTTTTCCGAGGCGACAATTTTTTCTAATTCCAGACATAATTCCTCAAGTTCGCATTCGGCTCTTTTTTCAGGAGAAAGTGTATCTGTGTTTTCCCATAGGCGTGTCAATTTTTCCAGTGCAAATTTTTTAATTTTTTTGTTGCTTGCATTTTTAGATATCATTTCGAGATGTTTTGGATCGGAAATTTTGTCAACAATGGCTTTTCCAGGCTTGAGACCGCAATTCTGTTCGGTAATTTGACATAAAATCATTGGATTTGAAATCCGATCAATTGCCATCAATCGAATTTCAGGTCGCTCAGCATCACAGGCAACCTGCGCTAAAACCTTTTCATCATTGATTTCGACAATTAATTCTCCTTGCAGAGATTGATCTTTTGTATTAAGAATTTGTGATGCATAAAATTTATTTAATTTATCTATGGCAGCCTTTTGGGCATGAGGATTATTATCGGTCTCAATCACGTGTTTGAGTAAATTAGGATCTTCCAGATGCTGAATCGCCGTGATACGAACCTCTGGCTCAGGGTCATTTTCCAAAATCTGTTTTAATACATCCGATTTGTTAGCAGATTCCAGAGAACGAATGGACTTGATTCGCACTTGTGGGTTACTGTGTTTCCATCGGGGTACAATTAAATCTTTGATTGACATGTTTATGTTCTCTAATTAAATTTTTTATCAATTACACGACAGCCGGTTTTTATATTACCATTCAGTCGTTAAGAGGGTACTCTGTTATTTCTTAGTAAATTTTTAACTTATCATAGTATTTATCTTGTTTCAAGATAAATCAGAAGATGGTCATGAAGAATTGAAGCAAATAAGGAGATATCAATGTTTATTCAACAATTCAGATACAATAGCGATAATTTGGCGTATATCATACATGGATCATCACATGCGATTGTGATTGATGGTGGTGCTGTAAATGATATCATCACATATCTTGATAAAAATTATTTAACCCTTAAATATATTTTTAACACCCATAGTCATGGTGATCATACCTCGGGAAATAACAAACTGTTGCAAGCGACTGATGCCACGTTTGTTTCAGTGCCTACATTAATTTCAGAAAAAAAAGTTCAAATTGAAAACATTGATATTAAAATACTTGAGACACCTGGTCATACTCAAGATAGTATCTGTTTTCATGCTAATGATTGGCTGATCACAGGCGATACACTGTTTAATGGCACTGTAGGAAATTGTTTTACTCATGATGAAGCTTCATTTGTGAATAGTTTACAACAGATTCTCAGGTTGCCTGATCAGACGATCATATATGCGGGGCATGATTATGTCCTGCCCGCCATGCGGTTTTCAAAAAAAAATTTACTGAATATTAAGGCTACAGAGCAATTTTTGTCAACTTATGATCCAAAACATGTTTGTTCGGATCTTTCACAAGAAAAAGCGCATAATATATTCTTGAGATTGGAATCCCCAGAAATAAAAGCGTTGCTTCAATCCCACAGGCTTCCTCAAAAGGATCAAACACAACGTTTTCGTTCATTAAAAGAAATTGAAATTTGGGATTAATTTTATACTTGACAGATGCATATCCTTATTTTATATTTCTCGTTTTTTAATCTTAGGAATAATCGTAGGCTCTCAACATAAAGCGGGGCACCTAAAGTATATCTCGAAAAATAAGTTCCTCATTTACTTATGTGTCAAGAACGTGTAGGGGCAAACCTTATTTTTGCCCATCGTACACAGGAACGAAAGCGTTATTAATTCTAGGGCGAACACAAGGTTTGCCCTACATCGGGAGTCTATTTTTAGATTCATCAAAATGAATAATTATATTAATGACAATGGCATGCGTATGCAGTGGTCATTGTTTTGAAGGAGTGGGTCAGTGAAAAAATACACCTATAGTGCAAAACAATCTGACAATCCAAAAAAATGGTTTGTTGTGGATGCCCAAGATAAGGTATTGGGTCGGCTAAGCACTGCAATCGCAACGCGCTTGCGCGGAAAACACAATCCAATGTTTACACCACATACAGACACAGGGGACTGGATTGTTGTGATCAATGCAGAAAAAGTAAAACTCACAGGCAATAAACTGAACAACAAAATGTATTACCGACACAGCGGTTATATTGGTGGATTGAAAGAGATCAATGCAAAAAAACAACTGGAAAAGAAACCTGAAGAATTGATTCGTCATTCAGTCAAAGGCATGCTCCCTAAAAATCGGCTGGGTCGAAAGCTATTTAAAAAACTCAAAGTTTATTCAGGACCTGAACATCCACACGTTGCCCAATGTCCTGAAGTAATGACAATTTAGTTCGATAACATTTCATCCCACGTGCTTCAAAGTGGGAAATTTGATAAATTTGGAGACATTGAATGAGTCAAGAACATACCTATTATGCGACAGGGCGTCGTAAAAACGCAATCGCAAGAACATTTTTAAAGCCGGGTGATGGCAAAATCGTAATTAACAGTCGTCCATTGGATGATTATTTCAAGGTTGAAACTGCCAAAATGTTGTTAATGCAGCCATTTGAATTAACAGGCACAACAGATAAATTTGATGTGACAGTGACTGTTAAAGGCGGAGGCATATCTGGCCAGGCAGGTGCTGTGCGTCATGGCATTACACGTACATTGGTTCAGGTCAACCCTGAGTTTCGAAAAACACTTAAAAAAGCTGGCTTTATTTCTCGGGACGACAGAGAAAAAGAACGTAAAAAATACGGCCAACGTGGCGCTCGCGCACGATATCAATTTTCAAAACGTTAGTTTTCCTATCAGAACAACAGGGGAAGAGAGCATAACCATCAGGTTAATGCAAAACTCGCTGTGGTGCTCGTTCCCAGGCTCTGCCTGGGAACGAGCACAAAATGACCTTTTCCCTTTTTTTCTTTTTTGTGAATGCCAACTGCTCAGGAGCGATAATGACAACAAAAAAACGTGTTGCAGTCATCGGAGCGAGTGGATATGCAGGTGCAGAAGTGGTGCGTCTTATTTCCGGGCATCCGCATGTGATACTCACACTCTTAACTTCCCGACAATATGCAGGGCAACCCTACGATAATATTTTTCCAGCCTTTAATGAACGCATTAACTTGTCGTTAGAATCATTTTCATTGGATGATGCTGTTCAAAAGGCAGATATCTTTTTCTTAGCACTTCCGCATAAAGCCTCAATGAATATTGCGGCACCACTTATCAATGCAGGAAAAAAAGTTATTGATTTATCAGCAGATTTTCGATTCAAAAATCAATCCATGTACGAAAATTATTATCAGCCCCATGCATTTCCTCAATTGCTTAAAAAGGCGGTATATGGCTTATGTGAAATTAATCATTTGGAAATATCCAAGGCTGATTTAATAGGGAACCCTGGATGTTATCCTACCAGCGTATTATTGCCATTAATACCACTTCTTAAAGAAAAGCTGATTGATTTAACAGGGATCATTGTGGATTCAAAATCGGGTGTCAGCGGTGCAGGCCGGTCACCATCGTTGGGAACCTTATTTTGTGAGGTGAATGAGGGGTTTAAAGCATACAAAGTTGCAGAACATCGACATGAACCTGAAATGAATGAGAATTTATCACTGGCAGCAGGGGAGAATGTTCAAATTCTTTTTGTCCCCCATTTGATCCCAATGACCCGTGGGATCGTTTCAACCATTTATGTGAGATCTCAAAATGATGAACAGAAACTTCGGGCGTGTCTCCAAACAGCATATGAAAACTGCCCTTTTGTTCGCGTTTTAACCGAAGGCCGATTGCCAAATTCTGCACATGTTCGAGGCACCAATTTTTGTGATATTGGAATTAAGTTTTCAAAAGAAAAGGGTGTTGCGGTTATTGTGTCAACAATAGATAACCTCATAAAAGGCGCTGCGGGTCAGGCAGTTCAAAATATGAATATAATGCTGGGGTTTTCAGAGTCTGCGGGAATTGATGCGATGCCATTTCCAGTGTAATGGGGAACTTTTTTTTCAAAATTTTATGAACAAAAAGCAAACTGATTCATAAATCAGTAAAAAATAAATCATGGATGGTCTTATCTAATGAATGACAGGACTGATCCAACTTTAAAGGAGAAAAATATGTCGGCAACATTAATTAAAGGAACAGAAATACGTGAACAAATCCTTGATGAAATCACCAAAGAAGTTGCAGAAATCAAGGAAAAACATGGCGTTGTTCCAGGACTTGTAACCATTTTAGTGGGCGAAAACCCCGCATCCATTTCATATGTAACACTGAAAATCAAAACCGCACATCGGGTTGGATTTAATGAAATTCAGGATTCTCAACCTGTAGACATTACTGAAGCTCAATTATTGGCGCTCATTGATAAATATAATAATGATGATTCTATCAATGGAATACTTGTTCAATTACCATTACCCAAACACATTGATGAGAAAAAAGTGCTGAATGCCATAGATCCTGACAAAGATGTTGATGGTTTCCATCCTGTCAATGTTGGACGCTTAATGATTGGTGGTGATGAAGTGAAGTTTCCGCCCTGTACACCAGCAGGTATTCAAGAAATGATCGTTCGCGCAGGCGTTGAAACAAAAGGTGCTGAGGTTGTTGTTGTTGGGCGTTCCAATATTGTGGGAAAACCCATTGCCAATATGATGCTTCAAAAAGGTGTTGGTGCAAATGCGACAGTGACAATTGTTCATACAGGTACAAAAGATTTGGCAGCACATTGTAAACGTGCAGATATTTTAATTGTGGCTGCCGGTGTTCCTGACTTGGTAAAACCTGAATGGATTAAATCAGGAGCCTGTGTTATTGACGTCGGCGTGAATCGCGTGGGTGAAAAAATCAGCGAAAAAACAGGGAAAAAGATTGCAATTCTTAAAGGCGATGTTGATTTTGATGCGGCGAAAGAGATTGCAGGATTTATCACACCTGTTCCAGGCGGTGTTGGCCCGATGACAATTACCATGCTTATGAAAAATACCCTTAAATCTCTTAAATTTAAACTGGGCATTGCTTAATTTATTTTAATGGCCCTGAAAGTAGAGACAAGCCATGCTTGTCTCTACTTCGAGTTTTCCTTAATAACGCCGCCTACAAACCAACCTTATACAAAACGCCTTCCACAATTTCATTTAAAACTTCAAAAGGCATTGAAACACCGGTTGATACAAAATAAGCGCCAAATTTGGTCTGGACATTTTGTCCAGCATAAGGATTGTAAACAGGTTTGCTAAAATCATTTGAATTGAGATTAAAACTGCTATCATTGGGCACATAAATTTCACCTTCCTTATAACGTAAATATCCCACTGCAAAATCAACATCAATTCCTCTGGGAAGATTAAGTCCCAGTCCAGCACCATAATAATCAATATCTGGCAGTGACATGAGATCAAATAAATTGTCATGCCCACATGTCTGACGATCTTCGTAACCCGCACGTAAGGCAAGCCAATCCAGGAGTCGATATTCAATGCCCACGCTGTAATGCCAGGTGTCGTTAAATTTTTTCACATATTCCAGACGCGATCCGCCACCTGTATAACCCAATAGTTTTAATAGTCTTAAGGCCTGTAATTTTTGATCAAACTGCATGACAAATTTCTGTGTGGTTGACCAATCCGCCCAGTGAAGATCACACAGTAATTTGAGACGTCGCGTTGGTTTAACCATAACGCCTAACTGAACGCGCTGTGGAAATTGAAAATCTTTCATTACAACCCGACCTGTTTCATTTTCAAGTTCATCTTCTGTACCAATGTCGAAAATCATGGCAAACGCTTCAACAAGAGCGGAGCTGCCCAGCCATTCCGAGACTTTTTTAAATTGATCAGAATATGTAAATTTATACCTTCCTTCAAGATTTAATTTGGTTGGACTTTGATAAACTGCCCCAAAAGACAGCCAGTCTTTCGGTTCCCACAAAACACCCAGATTAAAATGAGGCGAAAAGCTGTCACGCATTGTCAGTTCAGAACTGGCGACCTGTTCAAATGGGCCAATCCCACCGCCAAACATTGGAAATAAATCAAGCATATTGAATGATTCTTCAAAACCCTCTGTGGCATCAGCAATCACTTTCGTCATGGCAACGAGCTCGTTTGGTGCGCGGGCATCAGTTTGAAGTCCCATTGCTGTCATTCCCACACCAACTGAAAGACCGACTGAAAGATGTTTGTTGAAACGATAACTAAACGATGGTGATGCCATAATAATATGCTGTAAATAAACACTTTTTCCCTGAAATCGCGCAGGATCGTTGTCATCATGGGAGAGCCCGCCCGCATAGGGCGCGTATATTGTTGTGGCAAATGTCCAGGGAGATCCCTCTTTTCTATATGAAATTCCCAAAGGCACAGGTGCTGCCAGCACAGGTAGATCTACTGGACCAATTCCAGGAATAAAGATCCTGCCATTTTTCACTTTACCTGTAGTATTCGAAAGGGGATCATCATCCACTGCGGTAAATTCGTTCATGAGTTGAAAATCAGGATCAGGAGTAAATTTATAGGTTCTTTGAATATATGCCACAGCAAATCCCTGACTGATATATTTGCCATCACGCAGTTTACTCAAACCTGCTGGATTGTAATGTACTGACATATGACCGGGCGGGTCCGCAGTGCATGTATTCGCCAAAGAAATTGTCTTGGTGTTACCCAAAATTTGTTCAACAAATGTGGCATGACAGTTTATTGAATCAAAGAAAACCAATGACACCAGTACATAAACAATGATATACATCCTTGACATTGTACCTTCCCATTCTATTTATATTTTTTCATCGTATGACAAAATTTTGAATTCAAATGGAATTCGGACAGATAAGACAAAATCGCTGCTGGAATTTGTAAGTCCAATTCCTAATTGTGTGGTCAATGATCGTTGTGGAGAGAGATTCCATCGCGTCCCCATGTTAAACATGGCATTTACCGAGCTGCCAGTTCTTTTCATATCACTATTCTTAAAATAGTAACGTGAATTAAATTGATAGGAATACTGAAAACTCATATACATGGATACTTGATATGAAAAAGCATATCCAATTCCTGTGCTGAATCCAACTGTTTCTCCGGGTTTAACCTTTTGTAAAAACAAACCTGAATAACGTTGATTGAGCTTGCTTACTTCATGATTGTAACCGGCACTAAAATTTGCAAAAGCAACGATTGGATCCAAAGTTTTATTCACTGACATTCCCGCGTTAAGGGAATAAAATCCATTACCAGTAGATAAATCCTCGTTTTGTACTATTTTGTATGGACTTCGTCCTGATGGGACCACAATATTGCCATAAAAAATGGGTGCCGGCCAGTCTCCACCTGATTTAAATGGCTGCCATTGCCCCCCAACAGAAAGATCTCCAATATCGTTGACACTTAAAGATTTCGTTGTCGCATTTTTATCATTTTTATAGATGAGGGGCAGTGTCAGGTTTACTGTCAGATTATCTAAAAGTGCGTATTCAAAGGATAAAACATTTTCAATTGTATGATTACTTTGATGTTCAATCATCCCACTTTCAACAAGGGCATCTGTTGAATTAAACAAGTATCTCACATTATCCTCAACAGACAGAATGCCCTTTCTCAAAAGCGTATACTGCCTGCCGGCTGCAGATAAGATTTCTTTTTCTTTTTCTGTTTTTTCCTCTTGCGTCATTTCCAGACTTTTTCTAACTTCAGCTTCTTCCTTAAGCCGGTTCACTTCTTCCTGAAGTGTTTGTATCTGGTTATAAAGTGTATTCACATCAGGGCTGACGTTTTGATTTTCTTTTTCAGAATCCTCATTTTGAACATCAGCGATTTCCTGAGGAGAAGTATCTGTTTTTCCAGGTGATACATCCTGTGCGTTTACTGAAATGCTTGCCAATAATAAAATGTGTATTATTAAAATAGGGACCACATTTTTCATAGTTCTTTCTCCTGGTATCTACGAACAAGGTTCGTTTTAAATAATTGAATTAATTATAAATACTGCCATTAGATTGATAAAACAAATCTTTTGAAGACAATGATCAATGATCATATCAGTTTTTATAGATTTGACGTTCCCCGGGAACATCGTAAAGAATATCACGTTGTCTTCGATTGATTGGTATTTGTAAATCTAGGGTTTTAAGTAATTCATAGCTTGCATCTTCATCAATGAATCTAAGATCCTCCTCTTTAAGCACAAGGGCATTCAGTGCAGGAGTTCCTTTAGGAGGGTAAACAATAAAGATCACATTATTATACCACATCTGTTGGAATTGACTTAATGAATAGCTGGAATGACCCCGCCAGGGATCTACTAAAAAAATATGCCCTTTATGGATACCTTTTAAAACTGTGAAATGACGATAATTAAATATTTTTATTGGGATAATGCCAGGGCTATCCAGTTCTATCAGATCTTCAATTTTAGCTTTATAACCTACACCTCTATAACCCAATTTATTGACAAATTTTTTCATATCCAATAGAGAAAAAGCACGCCTTCTCTGAATTTTTTCAATATCCCCATAATGCAGCAGGCCTTGAATCACCTGTTTTTCAGCAAGATTTTCACCAAAATGGAATCTTAAAAGTGTGGCCAAAGCAGATGATCCACAGCTATAGTCATATGCCTGTTTAATTAAACGATCGCTTTGAAATTCACTTAATGGTTTGATCTGCTTCCGAATTTTTACAGTCGGTGTTCCATCTATGGGCAGTACAAGCTCATTTTCAGGTTTTGGTTGTATCGGAATAAAGCCTGAAAAAAGACTGATGCCGATAATAAAAGCGATCACAACATGCATATGTAACCTCCAGTTTTCTATAATTTTTTTTAATATTATTTTATATTAATATCAATAAGTTTCATGATAAAAAATAAAGTTGTAATTTTTAATGTAAGAAAATTGAAAATTTCGTGTCTATATTAATAGACAGGTCATTGATCTGTTCTGGAAAATAGCCCGAATCTAAAAAAATTATTTTTCCTCCTTACCCGGGGTTTTATGTTTGAATTGATGAATGCCTCTAATTTTTTATGTGTTTTAGTGATGGAACTCATATTTCTTTAACTCGGGCTATTTTCTATTTTCTTTGACAATCAACTATATGCGTGGGAATGCAGTATAAATTGTTTCGATAAAAAAAAATCAAATGATGAGAAATTGTATCATAACAATAATTTCAATGCTTAGAAACGTATCTTAATGTTTTGAAAAGTCCAACTTATCTGTTTTTTTACGAAACGTCTATATTCTCAAATAAACGACAATCATAATGATTTTCATAGCGAAATATTTGTAAATATCGGTTCAGGCGATAATGACAATACAAATCAATTGAACCTCTTACGCGCATTCGCATCCAAATTTCATATGAATAACAATGATGAAAACAAATGTTAATGAAAAGGTAAAAAAAGCATATCTCCTCTTCTTTCCATTGACATAAAATTTTCATACCAGAATTGCATGATCAAAATGCACATGGCTCCCATTTATGTGAAGAAACGATGTTCTGCATTTCCATGCATGCAGTTGATTGCATCTAAAATCAAAATGTATTACTTAATTTAGCAACATCTGTGCCATATAATCATTTTGATTGAACTTATCAACCAATCGCACCTGCCATTTGAAATATGGGAAGGTACATCGCCACAACCAGTCCACCAATTGTTATTCCCAAGAAAGCAATCATTAAGGGTTCAATCATTGTCGTCATATTATCAACAGCCTGATCGACTTCATCATCATAGAAATTTGCAATTTTTTCGAGCATTGAGTCCAATGCACCAGTGGATTCTCCCACACCGATCATTTGTACCACCATTGATGGAAAAACCTTGGATTCGTTCAATGGCTCAACCATAGAGGAGCCCTCTTCTATGCTGCTGCGCACTTTATAAACCGCGCTTTCGATCACCTTATTACCTGCAGTTTTTGCAACAATCTCCAGGGCATCAAGAATTGAAACGCCACTTCCCAACATGGTGGAAAGTGTTCTTGTGAATTTGGCAACAGAAACCTTGCGGATCAGCATGCCAAAAACAGGAAGTTTTAAAAAAAGACTGTCCATTAATCGGTTGCCAAAGTCTGTTTTGTAGAACTGGCGATATCCATAAACAAACCCAATAATACCGAGAATAATCCAGTGAATATTACCGATGGTAAAATCACTGAGGCCAACAACAATCTGGGTTGGAAGGGGTAGGGCTTTTCCAAATCCAGCAAACATATCTTCAAACACAGGTATAACAAAAACCAGAATAACGCCAATTACAACTGCTGAAATTCCCAAAACAATAATGGGATACATCATTGCGCCCTTTATTTTCGCCTTCAATTTTGCGGTTTTTTCAAGATAACCAGACAGACGATTGAGAATCGTATCTAAAATACCGCCAGATTCGCCTGCTTCAATCATATTCACAAACAATTCATCAAATGTTTTTGGAAATTCCCGAAGTGCATCTGCCAGAGTCGATCCCCCCTCAACCCCCTCTTTGACTTTCTTTAAAATACGTTTGAATGTTGAATTATCACATTGGGAACCCAGTATTTCCAGACATTGAACCAGAGGCAATCCAGCGTCAATCATTGTAGAAAATTGACGTGCAAAAATAATAATATCATTACTTGTGACTTTTGGTGGAAGTAAATCTTTTGCTTGTTTTTTGATTTTGACAGGGGTTAAGCGCATGCGTTGAAGATGCATTCTCACTGCAGCTTCATTCTCAGCCTCATGTTCTCCTGTCTGGGTTTTTCCTTTACTATCGGTTGCCTTCCAATCATATATGGGCATGTCGAAATCTCCAATAATTATTTTTTGTTATCTTCATAAATGGGTAATGATACTTTAAAACACGACCCCTCACCACAAATGCTTTCCACTGATATGTGACCATTATGTTTGGCAATAATTTCTTTACAAATTGATAAGCCCAGTCCGGTCCCTTTTTCTTCAGGTTTTGTCGTAAAGAAAGGATCCCATATATTTTCCAGATCGTTATTCGCAATACCAATACCATTGTCTTTAATGTTTACAAGAATGTTATTGTCAATTACTTGAGAGGACAGGATCAAGTTTCCTTTATGAACTTGACTCATGGCATGGGCTGCATTTGAAATCAGGTTGACAAAAACCTGTTCAATTTCATGCTGATTACCTAAAACCATTGGAATATCTGATAGATAGTTTTTGTGGACTTGAATGTTATACTTGAGTTGGTTTTGACATAACTGAAGTGCTAAATCGATACAGTCGTGAATATTGATTCTTTCCTTTTGAGCATGCTCTTTTCGAGAAAAAGAGCTGATCCCTCTGACTATTTTGATAATACGAAACGTGCCGCTTGAAATACGTGCCAATGATTTGTCAATTTTTTTTATACTGGTAGCAACTGCTTCGGTTTTATCCTTTAGATTTTCTTGAATAAAATTCCGAACTTTTTGCCAGTGATTTAAAACAGAATCAGTATTTGCTGACACATACGTTATTGGGCTTGAAATTTCATGGGTGATACCGGCTGCCAGAGTGCCAAGAGTGGCCAGACGATCTGCATGAATCAATTGTTTGGCGCGAACTTCTGCAATCTGTTCCATTTGAGTGGCATATTTTTTGAGTTGATCATCAGATTCAACAAGACGTTTTGCAACATTGAGATGACTTCGCAATTCAACTGGAGAAAAAGGCTTGGATTGAAAATTATGCGCCCCATTTTCAAGTGCATACACCAGATCTTCACGTTCTTTTTTGCTTGTTAGCAAAATTGTGTAAATAAGGGGCAATGAATCTGAATCCTGTAATTTTTTACATATTTCAACCCCATCCAAACCTGGCATCATCCAGTCTAAAATGGCAATTCTTGGATAAGGCTCTGTATTCAGTAATTTCCAGGCCTGATCACCATCGATTGCCTCAACAACTGCGTATCCCCATTCAGTAATATTTTTCTTGAGCATATACCGGGTTGTCGGTCGATCATCTGCTATCAGTACTTTTATCATAATTTGATTCTTATTTTTTTGATTGATTTATTTAACTCTTGACAATACATCTGTCTCAAGTATGATGAAAATTTAAATTCAAAGTAAAAACTTATTTTCAGAGCTTCCCTAAGTTGTCAAGATTAATCTGAAATACATACAGTCGAATTCTTTATTTGTTTATGCAAATTTCATCCCATTTGCTACCCAATCTCAAAAAAAACTAAAAATGATGAAATTTCAACATTTCAATTGATGGCATGATTATTGCTCAAAAAATGAAATGATACAACATAAAATATAATACTAAGGCAATTGAAAAATAAGTTCCATATTTGAAAAAATCAGGCAAGTCGGACAAGGGGCCATATAAATCTAAACATCGAATAACAAGATTATTCCAAAAAAATTCAGGTAAGTTCGGATTATGAATCCACCTCATGAAATATTAATCATAGACAGCAGTTCAACAGTCAGAATGATGACCAAGAAAGCATTGAACGCTTTAAATGCAAACATTCATGAAGCATTTAATGGTAAACAGGGTTTGGAAATTGCACTCTCCAGACCTTTTGATCTGTATATTACTGATATTGATCTACCTGAACTTGATGGTATTGCATTGTGCAAGCATTTAAAAAAGCATAAACGATCGCAGACGATCCCTATATTAATGGTAAGTGATTCCATTTCTGAAGAAGATATGAGTCGTGGATTTGATGCCGGTGTTTCAGGTTTTATATCCAAGCAGGAAATTCAAACTCACTTGCTGACACTTGTGAAAGAAACGATTGAGCAGTCTATATTTCGTCATGCGCGTACAATTGAAGTAGTGGATGATTCGGCATCAATTCGTCGCATTGTTGGCAGCGGACTTTCTCAAATGGGATTTCAAGTGATAACAGCAGAAAATGGAAGGTTAGGATTGGAATGCGCCAAAGAAAAAAATCCTGACCTGATACTCAGTGATATTGATATGCCTGAAATGAATGGTTTTGAATTTTGCAGAGCGGTCAATTCTGAAGAACGATTGGCAAATATTCCTTTTGTTGTCATGAGTACGAACAGTGATCGTAGTCATATGAAACGAATTATGCAGCATGGCGCAGCAGCCTATATTGTCAAGCCATTTATCATGGATCAACTGGTAATCCTCATTGAAAAGATTCTGTCTGATCATTTCATGCTGTTGCAAAAGGAACGTGAGAAATTTGAGTCCGAACGAAAACAAACCATTGCAAGCATAACAGGCCTGGTAACAGCGCTTGAGGCACGTGATGCCTACACACGAGGTCATTCTGAAGATGTCGCACGAATGGTTTCTGGCATGGTAAAACTAACTGGGGCAAGTGAATCTGAAGTTGATCGGGCAACGATTGGTGGTCGATTACATGATATTGGTAAAATTGGCATTCGTGACAATGTATTGCTAAAGCCAGGAAAACTGACGAATGAAGAATTCAATCAAATTAAAAAGCACCCTGAAATTGGCGCAAAAATTTTAGAATCAATACCTGGCCTTGTTGATATCATACCCATCGTATTATCCCATCACGAACGAATTGATGGTAAAGGGTATCCCCATGGATTAAAAAATTTACAAATTCCTGAATGGGCGAGAGTTACAGCAGTTGCAGATACATTTCATGCATTAACCAGTAATCGACCATATCGCGAAGGTATGCCTTTGGAAAAGGCACTCAATATCATTGATGATATTGCGGGTACGCAATTGTGCCCGGATTGTGTTAAATTGTTCTATCAGTGGCTGGAACAAAACAAGGAATGATCATCTATTCAATATCAAATGACTTTTCAATTTTTTCAAGGTGTATTGTTTTTTCTTCAAGTTCATCAAACAAACTGTCAATTTTTTTTTGAGCCATATTGATGTCCTGTCCTAATTGAACAATCTTTTCACCATTACCCGCTTCACTGGCATCCTGCATTTGTATTGTAAATTGTGCTAAATCATTTTCTAAAAGGGTAATCTGATCCTCAATCTGTGTAATTCTTTTCTTTATTGGCGTGATTTCACGTGAACGTTTTTGGATTAACTGAGCGCGTTGTTTTTTTGTCAGTTTCCGATCTTGCTTTTTTGTTGCGGGCGCATTGGCTGTCCAGGGTGATTCATCATACCAACCTTTCTTCGCTAAAAATGACGAATAAGAGCCTTCAAAAACATAAGGGAAATCATCCTGAAAAATGACCAATCGTTTTGAAATGGCATTTAAAAACAATTCATTATGGGTAACCATTATCACAGCACCTTCAAATTGGTCAATCGCCTCTAATAAGGCATCACAAGAAGCCATATCCAGATGATTGGTCGGTTCGTCCAGAAGAAGTAAATTTGCAGGGGAAACCAGTATTTTCCCTAAAAGAACACGTGCTTTTTCACCACCTGACAAAACCGAAATTCTCTTAAGCGCGTCATCGCCTTCAAACATCATTGCCCCGCAAATATTTCTTACTTGCTGCCGATCGTAGTCCATAGAATCCGCCATGATTTCATCTTCAACAGATCGTGAATCAATGAGTGTTTGCACATTGGTTTGTTCGTAGTATTTTAACAATGTCTTGGGGTGAAAATTAATTGCGCCCTCATGGGGGTTCAATCTTTGGGCCAGAAGTTTAAGCAATGTGGTTTTTCCTCTGCCATTAGGTCCAACAATACAGATACGATCCTTTTTTTGAATATGAAGGGTCAATTTTTTGATCAGCAGTTGATTGGTGAATGAAAAGGATATATCGTCTACATGCATCACATATTTAGAAGAAACAGGTTGATACTGAAAATTGAACGTCAAATTTTTTATAGATTCCAGTTTGTCCTTTTTTTCCATCTTCGACAATGTTTTTACACGAGATTGAACGAGATTTGCCAGGCGTGCTTTTGCACGAAATCGACTGATAAATTGTTCCAGTTCTTTTTGTTTTCGTTCATCATTACGTCTTGTTTTTTCGAAAATTTCCTCATCCTGGGCAATTTGAGCATACAATTTTTCAGTATTTCCCTGGATTTTACGCACCCCTTTTCGATGGATTGCCAGAACATGGGTAATTACTCGATCCATGAAACTACGATCATGGGTAATGAGAATCAACTCCCTTGGCCATTGATTTAAAAACTGTTCAATCCATCGGATAGAAGTGATATCAAGATAGTTCGTAGGTTCATCAAGAAGAAGCAAATCCGGTTCAGATACCAGAACTTTGGCAAGATTCAAACGTACTTGAAAACCACCTGAAAATTCTTTCGGATGTCGATGCATGTCCGCCTGTGAAAATCCCAGACCTGCCAAAACCTTTTCTACTTTCCAGTAATGCTCACTTTCTTGTTCAGGCAAGCCACGCATGCCCTCACGCAAAACTGTATCTTTTTCAAAGGCAATATGTTGTGCAACATATCCCACACGATAATTTTTGGGAATAATGACGTGACCTTCATCAGGTAAGGTTTTATGGATAATCATGCGAAACATGGTCGTTTTGCCATGTCCATTTCGTCCGATAAGGCCAACCCGCTCTTTCGCATTTATTTTAAAGCTGATCTGATCGAACAACTGCTGTTTACCATAACTTTTGGAAATATTTTCAAACCGAATCATAACTATGATCAACTTTCCTGATTGTCACAAGGCAATAATATATCAAAATACGAATTATGATTGTCATCAGATTTCATCATAAGCGAACCATTGTTCATTTCAAGCAGCTTTTGACATATGGCCAATGTCAATTGAACAGGCAATGCATTTTCTTTGTTCACTGTTTTTAGTAGATCTTTGGATTCAAGCGCATTGATAATTTCTTTGGGTTGAAGCACTGTGCTTTTTATACACGAGACAACATGACCATTTTTCTTTTCAGCCGAGACAAAGATTTTATCGGAAGCAGGATAAGCCAATATCAGGACAATTAAATTGGCAATAATGCGGTAAGTCATTTCCGGGTCTGAGTAAACAAAAAGTTCAGGCTGAATATTATGGCAAATATGTATGTTTTTGGTTCGGGCCAATTTTTGGTAAGAATACAAGACTGCCAGAAAAATACCATACAAATCGATTTTTTCAGACACGACTTTCCATGAGTTTTGTTGAATACGTCCCCAATCAAGAATATTTTCCAAAATAGAAATCGTATTACGAGCCGATCCAAAAATATGGCGATCAAATACAAAAATTTCATCTTTTTGAAGTTCAGAGATGGCATCAGCAAAAAAGACTGAAAGGTCATGCAACTGATTGAACGCCTTTGACATTTTATGAACAATGATTGAAAAAAACTTTTCTCGAGCGTCAGTATCCTCAGATATGGATGGCGTCAACTCAGTCAGTTGATCTTTTTGCTCTTTTCTTTTAATTTGCTTTTTTATGCATGAGAGCACTTGCTTCGGGTCAAAGGGCTTTGTAATATAATCAACGCCGCCCACCTCAAAACCTTTCATCTGGTTCACTGTATCAGTTAAAGCGGTTAAAAATATTACAGGTATATCTTTTGTTTTCTCAATTGTTTTGAGTTTTTTGCAGGTTTGAAATCCATCCATTCCCGCCATCATGATATCCAGCAATATCAGATTCGGACGCCCAATCTCTGCACGGCGGATCGCTGTTTCACCATCCTGTGCAATCAGGGTTTTAAAACCTTTCTGATTGAGAAACTCTAATAATATATTTAAGCTAATAAAATTATCATCAACAATTAGAATGGTTGGTTTTTTATTATCTTGATTGGCCATAATAACCTCGAAGTTAATTATATTCACGTATAAAGTTTATTAAATTTAGCATGAATCATATTAAAATGCAATCAGGAGGTTTTCAATTTTAATCCTTTGCATTTTTGATCTCCTTATCAAGCCTAAAATAAAATATCCACAAGCTGTGACAAATCCACCTTAGAACGATATTTGTTATGCAGGTAGGTTAAATATGGCGAGGTAATTTCAGTGGTTCGATGTTGTATATCTTCTAGAAAACAGGATTCCCGATGTTTACAAATCGTTTTATCTTTCGTAAAGATCAAATTTTCTGATTCTATATATGAACTTCTTACAGTCACATTAAATGAACCTAAAGCCATTAACTGCTGGTCAAATAAGAATTCCTTTGTATGATGATAATCCTTTCCATTGCTTTCTGGCAATCCTTTTTGCTCATAGATCCGAATGCCGGCATCAATTAACGATTTGACATAATTGAGTGTAACAAAATAGCCTACACCAAAATTTAAGCGCTGGCTGGTTTGAAAAGAATTGATGATGATACGAATATCCAGACCGCGTTTCGCCTCATTGATTAAAACTTCTTTTAATAAACAATCTGGCAACACAATATATTGTGTTCGAATATAACAATGCGATGTTGCCGCCTGGATTCCAGCGGCAACTGCCTTTAGAGTAAAATATTCTCGCTGCCATGGACGACTTTGAACAAACAGCACAGAATGATTGTTATCGGTACATTTTTGGCTTGTATATATTCTTTGTGGCTGTTTAATGCCTGTTTTCGGTGCAACCGACTGAAATGTCTTAAAAAAACCTTTCTGAATTTCATTAACAGCCATTCCTGTAATCACACATTCCAGATCGTGCCATTCATCAAAGTACTTGTTTTCAAGGTTCCTACCACCAACGATGGCGGTTTTACCATCAACAATCATCAATTTTTCATGCACTGCATAATCAAGCAAAGGCATTGAGGGCAATCCACCTGGACCGCGAAAAAAACTTTTCCAGTCTTTGGGTAAGCCTTTTTCGGTTATTTTAGGAAGCCCTTCTTTAATCATTTTTTCCAGCCAGAAATCGGTTTTTTTCATGCCAGATTCCTGGGATGGCCTGGGTCCTTTTAACAAGTCACCATTGAGCATCAATACATTCATGCCCCCCTTATCAGCTGTTTTTATCCAGGACATATCCAAGACTTCATGAGATAACCATTCCACCAAACCGGTTTCATCTTCTTTGACCAGATCGCCCACCAGTTGGTTCAATTTTAGTTGAATCGTACTGAGGGGTGACGAAATCTGCGTATCAGCATTCAGTATCAGGTTCACTTCAACGCCTTCAGCACTTTTTTTAAACAATTCATTTAGAATTTTTCGTCCCGCACCTGTTTGACCCAGCATATATGTCTGGATATTAATTTGTTGTTTTGCCAGGGAAATTAACTCCAGTCGTGTGTTTAAAGCATCATTGCCTTTTTCGAGAAGTCTGCATGAATTATGATCAATAAATTGAGATTGGGTCAGACGATTCAAGCGGTTTTTAAAAATGGGGGATTCTATGTTGAATTTTTCAGGGCGTTGATAATATATTTCAAATTCACCCACAGCTCTACCGGTCTCATTTTTATTGTTGTTCGCACGAACAATTAGCAGATATTTTCCAGTATCCATTAACCAGGGGATTTGAAAACTAACAAAATATTCACCCTCATGGGTTTTTTGAATCCATTGATTGGTATTGGGTTGAAGTATATAGGTTTGATACAGTTCGGTATGCATCATATCAGCCCATACAGAAGTGATGACTGCATGATCTGTGTCAGTAAAAACCATGCAGTGAAGGTTAACACGCGCAGTACCATTGTTTGGGACTTGGTTGGGCGTAATACAAATATTTTTAATGACAATCATTTTATCATATTCTGTGGAAATTCACAGGTCAAACATGCACCGCCATCAGGTAAATTACTGGCATAGATTGTGCCGCCATGATGCATCATGATATGCCGGCAAATGGACAGGCTTAACCCCTGACCTGCCTGATGATTCTGGATATTCTTGATGGCAAAGGGGTCAAAAATAAACTGAAGATCATTTTCAGGAATTCCTTTACCTCTGTCAATTATCTGTAACTGGCAGATATTGTCTTTAATCTGGCCGATAATGGTAACAGTTTCATTTTCTGGAGAATATTTCAATGCATTATCAATGAGATATTCAATCATTTTATACAACAATGTCCAATCAGCATGTAACTGAATTGAGCCCGAACAAATTTGATTGATTGACACATTTTTTTTCAAAGATACTTCCTGATGCTGTAAAACGATATCTTTAATATGGTCATTAAGGTACTGGCTGGTTTTTTCAAGGGCATAACTCTTTTTAAGTTCACATAAAAGAATGGTTTTGTCCACAAAGGTCAACAGATGATTTCCTGCTTTAATCATGTTCTCAACGTAAATTTTCTCTGATTTAGACAGGTTTGGAGATTCTTTTAATAAACCAGAAAAACCAAAAATGGCATTTAATGGAGTTTTGGTCTCATGAGAGAAAAGGGTAAGAAGGTCGCTTTTGAGTTGATCCAGCTCTTCAGCTTTTTTCAGCTTAATAAACACATTAATTTTAGCCAGGAATTCTTCCTTTTCAATGGGTTTTGTCATGTAATCATCAGCACCTGCCTGATAGCCCTGAAGTCTTTCATCCAAATCTGTACAGGCAGAGATCATGATAATCTTGGTAAAACAATGTCTGGGGATATTCCGAACTTTTCGGCAGACCTCATATCCGGTCATACCAGGCATCATGACATCCATGAGTATCAAGTCAGGAATAAATGTGTTTAATATGTTTAGAGCTTCTTCACCATTAATTGCAGTTTCTATCTCATAGTCTGTTTGAGATAAAATGTCTGAATATAAGTGAATATTGATTATTTCATCATCAATGATCAGTATTTTGTTATTCATTTTTCCTCTTTTGGTATTCAATTAATTCGAATCATTTGTATGTATTTCTTTGCCGAGTCCGAATTCCCCCTTGAGGGGGGTTAGGGGGGTGTTCGTATTAGAATTACCAACGCATAACACCCCCCTAACCCCCCTCAAGGGGGGAACTTGGACTCGGCAAAGTGTTAACTAAGAAATGAAAGATGCCGAAATATTTCTACTGAATATTCGAATACTCCTTACTCATCATCATGATCCATTGGAAAACGCATAATAAAATGAGCCCCCTGCTTTCGATCTGGATTTACCCGAATTGCCCCGCCATGAAGTTCTAGTATGTGTCGTGTAATAGCAAGACTCAAGCCCTGTCCTTTTTTATGATGCATAATATCTTTTATGGCAAATTCATCGAATATTGTTTCTATCCATTCAGGCTTTATACCGCATCCATAATCAATAAATGAAATTCGACACTGACTGTTGACAATTGATGCCTGCACTTCAATGCTGCTGTTGTTGTCAGAATACTTGATCGCGTTCTCAAGAACATAAGTAAATGCTTTTTGAAGCAAAGACCAATCTGCTTTGCATTGAATTGAGTTTAATTGATCATGAGTGATTGTTAAATTTTTTTCTTGCAACTGTGGGGTCAGGTTTTCAAATATTTCTTTTAATATCACATCCAGAATGTGTGTTGAATAATGTAATCTCCTGTCATCTTTAAGAGAACATAGCAATGATGTTTTTTCAGCAAATTCAAGTAGTTCATGCGCTTTAACACTGATCATATCAATTCGTGTTTTAATATCGTCACCAATGGAATTATTCCGCATCAGTATGTCCGATAATCCGATGATTGCACTGAGCGGTGTGCGAGTTTCGTGAGAAAACAATGTCAGAAGATTATTTTTGAGCTGATTGACCTCTTCCTCATGTTTTAACCGCGCAAAAACATTGGTTTTTGCCAATAATTCCCGCTTGACAAAAGGTTTGGTCACATAATCATCGGCACCGACTTCGTATCCTTTTAATCGGTCATCAATTAAGGTTTTGGCTGAAACAAGTATAATTTTTATAAAGGAATATCTGCGCTCATTGCGAATACGTTTACAAACTTCATACCCATCCATTCCAGGCATCATAATATCTAACAGAATAATATCTGGCCGATAACCAGGTAAGATATCCAATGCTTCCTCTCCTGACTGAGCGGTCTTTATGGTATAATCCGATTCTAAAATGCGTTTAATGAGTAAAACATTGGTAGAAACATCATCAACAATAAGTACTTTTCGTTTAGAACTCATATATAAAATCCTGTTTGCTTATTTTTGTTTTCTTAAGCGTATTTTATTTACAGTAACAGAATCAAACAAATATTCATGCGTATCATGAACAACCATGATTACGCTAATTCCTTTTTCTTTTTGTTGAGATAATATATGAATAATATCTTTTGCGGTTTCTTGATCCACTGAAGCCAGCGGTTCATCAGCAAAAATAACCATTGGATCATGAATGATGGCACGAATTAAAGCTGTTCTCTGGCGTTGCCCCCCTGAGTAAGTTGCCGGGCTTCGATCCATTAAACCATGAAGCATATCATTAAAATTACAGGCTGTTATAATTGTCTTTGCCTTCTCAATTGCTTCAGCTTTGGAGGCTTCAGGATACCTTAATAAGTATGACAATATAACATTTTCCCAGCCGGTCATGGCATCAATGAGATGATCTTGTTGAAACATAAATCCAAAATATGCATAACGTATTTGTTCAATACGTTCCGGCGCTTCTTGCATCATGTAACGATAACTGATTGGCGACTTATCCAATGGATTGAATAAAATATCATCTCCATGATACAATACCATTTCATCCATCAAACCTAACAGATTCAATAAGCTTGTTTTCCCAATACCGGTTTCACCAGTAATTAAAGTTAATGCGCCGCGCTCGATACGAATATTTTTAAATCGGAGATAGGTGGTATCGGACCGCTTTGTTGTCAAAAATGTTTTTTTCAGGTTATCAACCTTAAAAATCCAGTTTGGTTTTTCTATCAATTGTGCTGTCCTTATTAATATTGTATTCACATTTGTGGAAGGTCAAGTAATATATTCATTAAAATTTTATACCACAACGAAAATATGCTTTCAATGATTATATTAAAAAATTTGCTTCAATAGGCAGGGGGGGTTCAAAATATAGATATGCGGCATGATACTGAAAGAAAAATTTAATTTGTTAGGCCGAAGGTATCCGGCCTATCTGATATTTTAACTTGGATAAATATAAATACTGCTTTCTTTTGGAAAACTTAAATCAAAATCAAGATCAAACAGACGAAGTATGCCTAATGTTTTAGCGTTTTGAGATGATGCATCATCCATAGAATCCAGAATGATTTTCATATCTTCTGCCACATAGATATCGTACTCAATATCTGGAATACTGACCCTTGCAAAAGTTGTGAATGGCGGGATTTCAAATGCTTTTGTTCCACCGATATCCAGGCCTTTGCTGCCAGTCGTTTTAACTTCCATTTCCATGATTGCCCCACTGGGAACTGTAGCAGTTAATTCTGCAAGCATTTCAGTTGTTTTGCCAGTTGGCCCCATAAACACAATAAAACCCGGTTTATATTTTTTACCATCAATAATCGTATCGCCCTCTGTAAACTTGATAATGCCGCCAAATGAGGCTGTTGTAAACTCCACATTGATTTCAAAGGAATTGCCGCCATCTTCAGCTTCTAACATGACAGATACCATATGTTGTCCTGTTACAGCATCCATTTCATTATCAGTAAGCATATCCATATCTGATAATTTTTCATATTTTGATGTTTTTGGAGTAATCTGCCACGACATGACCTGATCTGATAATTCCATTGCAGATACAGGCAATGCAAGGATTGTCATGCATAACAATAATACGAGTTTATTCACATATGGCTTCATAATCTATTCTCCCTAAAAGGTTGATCAAACTTGATGTTTCATTGGAAAAAACAATCAAGCAGTTTCTTAAAAAAATACAGGTTGCTTTCTTTCTCGAAAAAATGTATATAAATAATGTTTAATCATGCATTTTTAATGCCATATCAACCACATAATCAGGAAGAAATGGAATGTTTTCAAACATAATGGATCAGGTTTTTTTCTGGAGATCCGCCAGGTCAAACGAAACCAGTGAAGATGTACTGGAAATTGCAAAAAAAATTGGCCCGCTGATTGATGAAGTGACCAATCAAATTTTTATGAAGTATCGAGAAACACTTATAAAGGAACCGATTACATATATTGTTCCAGCAGTTTGGGGTGCAATCAAAGATGGCAAACTCACACGCATTCAAAAAGAAATCAACCAACGCTTTGCCCCGGTCGTTCGGGAGGTCATGTCAATGCTTGTTCCAGAATCTGCATCACAGGCCCAGCGTTATGCGATCTCTTATATTCTTCGCGGACTGATGATTTCAAAAATCACATTTATGGTCGAAGGCTTTAAAAACAGGATGAATGAAAACTGATATGAAGAAAATTATTATGTTTTTAGCAACAGGTGCATATTTTGGTAAAATCCCCTTTGCACCTGGAACATGGGGGACCCTTGTTGGTCTCCCAATATGTTATGGGCAGTCTTTTATGACCTGGCCAGTGCAGTTTATGATTATAATCTTTTTTATGCCCATTGCTGCATGGATTTCAGGTCAGGCGGAACAAAACTTCGGTAAAAAAGATCCAGGAGCCATTGTAATTGATGAAATTGCAGGCATCATGATAACGCTTGCTTATGTTCCTTTTACCTTCCTAAATGTCATTGCTGGTTTTTTATTATTTCGTTTTTTTGATATATTAAAACCCTATCCAATTTCAAAAGCTGAGGATTATTTTCAGGGCGGCACAGCAGTTTTGATGGATGATGTCATTGCCGGGATTTTCGCTCGGGTAATACTGGAAATATTTCTAATATGAAAAAAAAGATCATCCATGCAATTGATCCACTGATTTGTGAACAAAAACCTGTTGGAGCCCTTACATCCAGTTTCCGATAACCAGAAAAGGCGCCCAATAGAGTGGATGCCAATACCGACGTTGACTGATAAGTTTCTTTTGAACATTTTGCATTGCCTGTGCCTTTGTCAGCCCTGGTTTTCTTAATTGACGATAAAACTCTCGAATTGCAATAGATGTGGCTTCATCATCAACAAACCAGAGTGTTGCAATAACGCCTTTGACGCCTGCTTTTACTGCCACACCTGCAAGCCCCATAGCAGCACGTTCATTCCCCAGTGCTGTCTGACATGCACTTAATGTCAATAACTCAACCTTTTGTTTTCTGTATTTGCTCAAACCGATGAGTTTTTCCAGAAGATTCATATTTAGTTTGCTTTCATAGGTCAGCAAAAAGCTGGATTCTGGTGCGCCTCCAAAAACACCATGTGTGGCAATGTGAACAATTGAGTATTCATTGTTTTTGAATGTTTCTGTAATATTTGGTATTGTGTAATCTTTGTCTTTAATAAGGATTTTACTGTTCATAATTTTTTTAATATCCCTGAGTTCAGCAGGTACACTTGGAAGCGGTGAAAACCCTTGACGCCCTTCAGCCAGCCCGCCCAATAAAATTTCACAGTTTTCTTTATCCATAGGGCTGGTATCAGTAAGACTGATTGCTGGAATTGTTGATATGGCAAATTTTTGAATTAAAAATTTCTTGCTGTCATACAAGGTTGAAAAAGGGATCAAACGTAAAACACCATCAGGCGCAACAACCAGCGTTGTGATATCATTTTCAGTGAGTTTGTCTTCAACAGGTCGAATAACCCAATCATATATCTGCATGGAATCATACAAAAATCGATTATTTGGGCGGGTCTGCAATTTTTTACGATATTCAATGATTGTTTTGCTCAATTTATCCAGCTCCACCTTAACAGCAACATAATACATTTCATTGGGCAAGGTCAAAAGCAGTGCAAGCTTTGATTCCAGGGTAATTGGATATAGAATTGCAGTATGTTCAGGAGATCGAACTAATTTTGCTTCATTACCTGATTTTGCTGCAACGCATTCATCCTTAAAAAAATCTTCCAATTCAGCAGTTTTGAGGGTTTCCATTATCTCGCGTGCTTTCATCAGATACTTTTCTTGTTGCACAGGGTCTTGTGCGGCTTCTGCTTTATCCAGATTCAGTTCTGCAAGTCCCAAATAGACAGGTTTGACATTGGTGTTAAAAAAGTCTGCTTTGGTGCGATATCCAATAAATAATTCTTGTCGAATGGGGTTCAGTGTTTTAATGGATTTATTGTATTCTTTTTGAGCGGCATCCACTTTTCCCTGAGCTCTAAAAATGCGCCCAAGCTGCCATTGCCATAGGTAAAGTGCTTCAGGGGCGTTACACAATTCTGCATAAAAAACAGCACTGCGTGTCAGGCGGAGTGCCTCGGCATATCGTTTTTCAGCTTCATACATTTGTGCCATGTATCCATAAGCATAGGATGCATTCCGATGGTCTGATAATTTTGTAGAAATGATTTGCGCCTCATTTAATGCGACATACATTGAATTTTGAAGTGTTTTATCGTTGTTCAATTTCAATTGTTTTCGTAATGATTTAATAAACAGGCTGATACTGATCAGATTTTTTGCTTTTTGATGAGAGTCCTGCATTTGTGCTATCTGAAGAATAACACCCTCTAAATTGGCGACAACTGTTTTGTAATTCTTTTTGGCATATTCCAATCTCAAAAGATTAATTAAAATTGTTGCACGAAGGTCGTCATCTGTAGACTTTTCAAGTTGAACCAGTGCTTCTTCAAATAAAAAGCTGGCGGTTTTGTAATCTTTGTCCACTGCCAGGGCATTGGCAACATTGTTGTAAACAGATGCAATCAATTCTGGATTTTCAGTTTTTTTGGCTTCCTCAACAGCTTTCAAAAAATAGTCAATCACTTTTCCCATCTGACCTAAAGAAAAATGCAAGTCTCCCAATTGACTTAACAAGCGTACATGCGCTACCCGATTGCCTGATTTTTCAACATCATGAATTAATGGTGTCAGGAGATCAATGCTGCGCTGATGATATCCCAATTCCTGATAAATATTCCCAAGATATGTAACAATCTCAACATATCTTTCCAAATGATCATTTAAATCCAACTGTTTGAGCAGTTTTTCAAATATGACACCCGATTGCTTCAGTTCGCCTTTTTTATAATGATGCAATCCTTTATTGAATAATGCATCATCTGCAATCGAAACATTCGTACTCAGTACAATGAGCATTGAAGCAAACAGGAAAAGTAAATACTTGCTTATAGATTTTTTTTGCATAATCTCCTCTTCATTGTTCTAAAATATTGTTGGAAAATATTTTCAATGTATATTAATTATGAATTCATCGCTTCTGGTTGTAAGTGATGATCTTATAAACGTTAAGATAAAGATTTTGGGCTGCGTTGGCGCTTCGTCGATGTACTATAGTACTATCTCCTTGCGCCGCTTTGCCAAAATCTTTATCTTAAAGTCTATAGTTCGGGACAATCTTGTTTCAACACCTGATAGATAAAAAACAATTATGCAATAAAAAGTCCTCATTGACAAGAAATTTTTAACATTCTTATTTAATATAAATCAATGCAACACATTGTGCAGCTATGCCTTCCCCTGAACCAATAAACCCGAGTTTTTCAGTTGTCGTGGCTTTAATATTGATTTGATTTGTCTCAACTGCCATTACTGTTTGCAATTTTATTTTCATATCCTGAATATAAGGTGACATGCGTGGAGCCTGGGCAATAATGGTACAATCAATATTTGCAATCTTGTAATTTTCCGACTGAATTTTCTGAACGCATGCTTCAAGCAGCTTGAGACTGGATATACCTTTATATTTTGAATCTGTGTCTGGGAAATGAAATCCGATATCACCCAATGCAGCCGCACCGAGCAGGGCGTCACATATGGAATGACATAAAACATCGGCATCAGAATGCCCCAATAGTCCCTTATCGTAAGGTATTGCAACGCCACCTATTGTTAAATTCCTATTGGGAACGAGCGGATGTACATCATATCCACAGCCCACACGAAAATTCATGCTGTGTCACCCCCCAGTATTTTTTCAACAATGGCTTTGGATATCATATACGTCGGCTTGATTCCTTCATGCCCCATGCTTCCTGATGCCAATGTTTGGCCGCTAATCAAGGGGTTGTCAGAGGCATAATATGCATATCTTATTTTAATATCAGGAGAAATATGTGATTTGATGATCGCCGCTGATATTGCGCGCTGATAATGTCCGCCTTCCATTTCAAGGCCGATCGCTTTCCAGTTTGTATTTTTGAATTTTTCCAGAACATTTCTGTTCTGAAGTGATGTTCCATATACTGTAATGATTGGCCCTTCAAACACCGGGATGGAACCATCAAAATCTGATGGCGAAAGATCGTTCTCAAAAAAATAATTATCAGGTATGCCTTCAAACACATGTGATGTCGCCAGCATGATATCCCCTTTTTTTCCACATAATATTCCTGCTTTTCCCATTACAGATATTGATTTGACATCAAGAAGAATCTGTGATGATTCAACACAGCAGGGTTCTAATAAGCGATCAAGGGTGTCAAAGGCCTGAGTCCCAAAGGCATAATCCATGATAAATAATATTGGGGGATTGTCACCAAAATTTTGTGGGTTCATTTTTAACAAAGGATGAAATGCCATGTTTTTGAAATCATTCGTGTCAATTAGTTGCGTTTCTACCATGATATTGGCGTTATCTTGCAATTCATAAAATCCATGGTTCAGTGCATACTCCCGAATGAATTGATCTTTATTACGCAATGCTTCAATCGTTTTATATAAATCGGTTTTATCAACAGAAATGTCTGATTCACAGGCTGCCGCGTATCCATATATGATATTTCGAATACTGTGCAAATTGGCACTGATAATATGCACTGGACGTTTTTCCAGACCTGCTGCAATTATTTTTTGTTTGATTGATTCGGCCCATTTTTCACTGTAAGGGTTGTGACCTATCATTTCTTTTAAAGCAGGTGTAAAAGAAATGGTCAGCATGTTGTTGCTATTGTCTCGTTCTGCCAACATCCTTTTGCCAATTTGATAGATAATTTGAAACAAACTATAATTGCTTTGATGCTTTATTCGATTCTGTTCAAGGTATTCATATGTTTTTTGTGTTTCTTGAAAGGTTCGCCCCAAGATTATACTCAAGTTCCAAATGGCTTTATGGATTTCATCTGTAGATAATGTATCCAGTTTTTCAACTGTCTGCTCTAAAAAAAGCCATTCATTGGTTAAGTCACCCGATTGATTGATGATTTGCTGATATATTTTTTGGGCTTCAATATTTAAAAATGTGACATGCGTTAAAACATCATACACCTGGCTCAGTCCGGTACTGATAATAAAGCACATATCATGTTCACCGACTCTGTAAGAAATACGTCTGCGTTTTAATGGACAAATTTTTTCAAATGCTGTGTGGGCAAATTCATCCTGTGCGGTCAAGATGAGATGACGACAGGATTCAATGCCTTTTGGAAGGCGATCAATGACATATTCAAGCCCTTTTAATTCAATCATTCTCGGATCATTCATGGTCCCATAAATTTCAGGGCTGATCATTTTTAAGGCATCTGCCAAAGTCTGGCCAGACTTACCCGATGGTTTGTAATACCCCCTCAGTGCTAAAGCATCAGCGGTTGTAATAAATGTACGGATGGCGATTCTGGATTTTTGTGCTTTGGTTAGTTCTTGCATGGTTTGTTACTTTCTTAAAACAATATCAATTCTGGGAATGCGCCCGATTTGTTGTTGATTATTTCTCATTTCATAAAACATTGAATCAGAGATGCTGCTCACTCATTTTCTTGCTTTGGAAACACAACATGAAATGTGGTTCCTTTTTCAACAACGCTTTCTAATGTAATTGTCCCCCCCAAGGCTTCTACCAGACTTTTGACAATCGGTAATCCAAGACCTGTCCCTGTAATATAGCGTGTATTGTTGTCTTTAACCCGATAAAATCGATCAAAAATTTTATCATGGTATCTTGGATCAATTCCAAATCCTGTATCAGTAACATCAACACATATGTTTTGATCCACATAGTCTATGATAACAGTAATCGTACCATTTTCAGGCGTATAATTGATTGCATTGGTAACAAGATTGCCAAATATACTTTCCAGAGACAATGGATCGGCTTTAAATGCAGGGATATTTTCAGCACGTTTTTCCAGGGTCAGTTTTTGTTTTTTACGTCTGGCCTGAGCGCCCAGAAAATCTACAATGCTGGCCAATAAATCTTCAATCTGTACCGGACGTGGATCCTGAGTGGCTGCTCCTGCTTCAATTCGAGATAAATCTAACAGATCACCGATTAACGAAATTAAACCTTTTGTTTTTTGCTGGGCACGAGACAATAAGTATTCCTGCTTGTCGGATGATTTTTCTTCACCCAGTTCATTCATCACAACTGTCAATTGTTCATGGATTGTTGAAAGGGGAGATCGTAATTCATGTGAAACTTTTGCTACAAATTCAGATTTAAGCTGATCCAGAACTTTCATGGCTGTAATGTTTACAAGAATGATCACGACGCCCAAGCATTCATTGTCATCTCCTAAAACCGGTCGGCCCCTGGCCATAAAAAACTTTTGCTCAGGTATTTGAAGTTCATATGTTGATATTTTATCAGGATTGGTGGATGAGATCTCTTGAATTTTATTTACAAAATCTTGAAAACCAGTATCTTCAATAATGCCCTCAATTGGAATGCCGGGTTTTGTTTCCTTTGGCAATGACAATTGACGAATCAATGCAGGATTCATCAACACCGCCTGTCCCTGCGTATTCGTTACCATCACACCATTTGGTAATGCTTCGATTATACTGTTCAGGCGGCTTTTTTCTGTGCCTAAATCTAATAATGTACGCTGACGTTCCAGAGTCAATTTTTCAGTTTGCCAGGTGAGTTTTAATTTTTCACGCGCCCGATTGACAACAAGCCTGACATGGTCTGGCTCAAAAGGTTTGGGAATAAAATCGTAGGCCCCCTGTTTCATGGCCTGAATAGCAGTTTCCACAGTTGCAAAGCCAGTCATGATAATCACCATGATCTCTTTATATTTTTCCCGAATAATACCAAGAACTTCCATCCCATCAATGCCAGGCATTTTTAAATCCAGTAAAACAATGGAAACATCTGACGTTTTTTCTAAAAACTCCAGGCCTTCCTCACCTCTACTGGCTGTACTTACCTGACATCCAATACGTGACAAAATGCGAGCTGATCCCTCACGAATACTTTTTTCATCATCTATAATCAATACATGGACATCTTTATCATTGTTGGATTTCACCTTATCCTCCTTGACATTAATTGTTGTACAAGAAATCAATCAGAATCTTCTTTTTTGATGGGCAATTTGATTGTAAATGTTGTTCCTGTCTCGCTGGAATTGGCAACGATATTTCCCCCATGATTCTGAACAATACCATAAACAAGGCTTAACCCCAGTCCTGTGCCTTTGCCTTCTTCTTTGGTGGTATAAAAAGGTTCAAAAATATGTGGTAACACATCATCAGTAATTCCGGGCCCAGTATCCTCAATTTGAATAATAACAAAATGATTGTCATCAGATATTTTTGTTGTGATTGTCAAAGTTCCTTTACCTTCCATGGCATCCGCAGCATTGAGAATGATGTTCATAAAAACGTGATTCAACTGCTGTTCATCAGAATGCACAGTGGGCAAGGCAGATGAAAATTGACGAATAATATTGATATTATGAAAAATGGTTTGATTTTCTAGTAAAAACAAGGTTCTGGATATGGCCCGATTAATATCATTGGGTCGCATCATATGCCGGGTCTGACGTGCAAATTCCAATAATTCTTTGACAGTATCTCTGCAACGTTCAGCATCTCGAAGAATGCGGCTGAGATCATCACGTGCGCCATCTTCAAGTTCGTATTCTTCAAGCACCAGTTTCGTAAATAGTGTAATACCGCCAAGCGGATTATTTAACTGATGTGCCACTCCAGCAGCAAGTTTTCCCAATGATGCCATTTTTTCGGATTGTAAGATTTGTACCTGTGCTTTTTCCAGTTCCTCTTTGATTCGATTATCTTCTCGAAGATCTTTGAAAAAGCCGATTGATGCCACCTCTCGATCACCATCATAGACCAAAGCAGCATTTACTGATATGGGAATGATTTCTTTAGATCGATGAATAATATCCACTTTGTAATCTTTGAGCTTACCCGGACCACCATATCCATCATTCCGAAGCGCTTTCATGATCTCCCGCGCCCCATCCCCTGGATAAACATCACGTATATCTACTTTGTTCAGGGCGTCCTCACAAGAATAGCCGGTAATTTCAGCAGCCGCTTCGTTAAAAATAAGTATGTGTCCTTTTTTATCCACTGCCAGAACAGCATCAACAGAGCTTAGAATTAAATTTTTTAAAAACGCATTTGATTGCTGAAGTTTTTCTTCCAATCCTTCAAGAATTGGAATACCAAAATCCAATAAAACCACGCCATCAATGTTGTCATCAGAATCCATCGGACAAAAATAGCGGCACGTTTCATTCATCAAATTCAAATGCGGAGAATCTTTGAGAACAGGTTTTCTCGTTTGCATCACTTCATCAAGGGGGCAGTCCTTACAAGTGGTAGAAAAATTATGAAATGCCTGATAACATGTTTTTCCAATGATGTCAGAATTAAACATGTCAAATGCCTGTTGATTGGCGCTTAAAATAACACGACTGGCATCTATGACAACAATTTTTCGTTGAAAAGCATCAATTGCTCGAATCAAATATGATTGTTCACTTGGTGTTCTTGAATTTTTAATCATGGCGAATTTACTTTCTTTTAGTTTTTTAAGACATCAATAAATTCTTTTGGATCGGCTTTAATTCCTGTCCATAAAGCAAAGGTACTCTTCGCTTGGTGGGCAAGGGGTAACATGCCATCAATGAATGGAATTCCTTTTTTTTCAGCCACTTCTTTCCAGACACTATGTGCTCGCCCAACATTCAGATCTATCATCAGTTCACAATCTTGAAGGTTGACCTGGTTGACCAGCTCTTTCAAACCGGGGAATTCATCAGCATTAGAGGCAGGCGTCGCATTTACGACAATATTAGCCGGTACCTTTTCTCCATTAACCATATCATCTAAAGGATGGGATTCACCACCGATATTTTTGGCAATATCCTGGGTTTTGGATTCATCTGGATCAGTAATGACAATCGATTTTGCTTTAAGCCAATTCAAAATGAACACAACTGCACGTGCAGCACCACCAGATCCAACAACCACGGCTGTTTTATTCTCAGCATCAAATTTTTTTTCCTTGAGCGTATCCATAAAGCCAATGGCATTGGTGTTATACCCTTTAAGTGATTCGCCATCCCTGGCAATTGTATTGATTGAACCAATGATTGTTGCTCCCTCAGATAAAACATCCAGGTATGGAAGCACCTTTTCTTTGTAAGGAATCGTTACATTTGCACCAACAATATTAAGCACTTTGAGGCTATTCACAGCAGCTTCAATATTGTCTGGGGCCACCATGAATGGTACGTATGCAGCATCCACACCATATCGTTCCATCATGGCTGAAAACAGTCCCGGTGATTTTGAGCGATAAGCACGCTCATCACCAATGATACAAAATACTTTTTTTTCGATTTTGGTTTTGGGATCTCGGATCGGTTTACGATTGGGCATTTGACCCTCCATTTCTTGGGTTTGTTTGATATAGGCCACGCGCCTTTTACATTCTGAGATAGACTTTAAGATAAAGATTTTGGACCTTGCCAAAATCTTTATCTTAAAGTCTAGAGATAATTGTTATTCTCTTTTTATGACATAACTTGAGATTGTTGTCAATATACGAAATATTTCAAAAAGAATATATCGTGATTCATTTCAAACAAGCATCCATTTCCAAACAGGCTTAATAATGAGTATCTCATAGTCAGTTATTTACTCGTAAAATGAAGATATAGAGCGCTATAAAAAAATTAATTATTGATTTAATGTTTGTTTTACGTTATTTTTACTATAGACTTTAAGATAAAGATTTTGGACTGCGTTGGCGCTTCGTCGATGTACTATAGTACTATGTCCTTGCGCCGCCTTGCCAAAATCTTTATCTTAAAGTCTATACAAAAGCGAACCCTCAGCGGAAATAAATTTATGGAGTATAACAATGGAAGAAAATAAAACCGATATGCAGCTTTCAGAAATTGGAATAATGATTAATAGAATTATACCAACTACAAAATTTTTTGAGTCTCGCTTTGAACTTCTTCAGAATAAATATGAAGAAGTTCGAAGAGGTCAGGATAAATTTGAAAATCAATTACGCGATTTGAAGCTTGATATGGATCGCAGGTTTAATGAAACGCATATTAATATGCAAGAACGATTTGCCATTTTAGATAGACGTATTGATGATACGCGAAGCGATATGGTTGAACGTTTTAGGCAAGTTGACAATCGTTTTGAACAAGTGGACAAACGTTTTGAACAGGTGGACAAACGTTTTGAACAGGTGGACATGCGTCTCTCACAAATTATCACATCAATTGACAATTTGGGTAATAAAATGGATTTAAAAATTGATAATTTGGTAAATAAAATGGATTCAAAAGATGATCGGCAAAGAAAATTCACATTAAAAATGTTTAGCATTGCAATATCTATTACAGGATTGAGCGTAATGGGCGTATTGATAAAAGTATTAAATATAATCTAGAAACCTTGAGATCGTCGGATATTAAAGGAAAGATATGCAAAAAGCAACAACCCTCAAAAATCTTATCGAACTAAAATACGACACACAATTGACGCCTGAAAATCTAAATCTGTTTTATGTTTTACCGCCAGGAAAGGTTGTCAAAAAAATACATCGTTTTTTTCAAATTCAGCATCAATATCCACAAAAAATGCTGTTCATTGGGCCAAAAGGTGCTGGAAAACGTTCCATCTTACATTTTTTGGCCCTTCAGAAGTTTGAAAATTTTCACTGCCTGACAATTAGTTTATTGCAGAAACTTAATCCTGTGGATATCAGTCAGGTGGATATTTTTTTTTGTTTATTAAGTCATTTAATTGATGATTTATCCAAAACTGTGAAACGATTTGATCCTGGTGTTTTGAACAACATTTATCAAAACCTTCATGATGAACATTTGATTTCTCTTATCCATTTTAAAAAATCTGAAGCAGGTGATGCTGAAGGCACAAAAATTGGTTTTGTTAAATCTTTCATTGATGCCATTGTTGAGGCCATTTCCACCTCAGGCAGCGAAAATCGCAATCATATCCGCAATTCTTTTGAACCACGTCTTCGATTGATTTTAAAAAGTGTTCAGGAACTGATTGATTATATTAATCAGATGCTTCAACGTAATGGTCGTTCTTTAATGATTATATTTGATGATTTAGGACAGTTCGATCAGGCTTTAGCAGAAAATTTTTTTCAAAATCATCTTCCGCTGACTCAACGTCTAAATGTACATATCATATATACAATGCCAGATTTTATCCGATTTTCACCTTTTTTTCAGACAATTCATGATCATATGGATCAGACTGAATATTTACGAATTACGCCAGTACATAATCAAGACCAAACACCTTATGCGCCTGGGATAGAATATATGAACAATATCATCAGTAAACGCATTGACAGTCAGTTAATCCCAGATATGATCAGAGAGTCGATTATCATGGCATCTGGTGGCGTGCTAAACGATGCACTAAAATTGATAATGGAGACAGCGATCTATTCATTGATAGATAATGCAGAGAGTGAAAAACTTCAACAAAACGTTTTTGAGCAGATCAAAAGACAATTTGTGCGTCAAAAAGTACAGCAATTAAATTATCAGCAGCTTTGCCTGTTGAAAGATCTGGATTTATCAAAGCCATCATGGACAGGCCACAGAGATATTCAAAGCCTGATTCGAAAAAATATGATCATGGAATATGAAACAGACCAGGATATCTGGTTTGATATTCATCCATTGATTTACAAATATTTGAAAACAGGATAAGATAATGACTTCTTCAACTTTAGATAAACAATGGCTTGTGGTTGATGGTCTCCGAATTCGATATATTAGAAAAGGCCAAACCCATGCACCGAAACTCGTTTTATTGCACGGTATTGGTGGTTCGCTAGAAATGTGGCAGGCAAACATGGATGATTTTGCAACAGATTTTGATGTGATTGCAATAGATTTTCCAGGATTTGGGTATTCAGATAAACCGGCTGCTCGCTATTCGATTCATTTTCAAGTGCTTAAACTAAAACGCTTCCTGGATAACTTAAATTTGGACAACATTTACCTGGCTGGTCACTCAATGGGAGGCGCTATTGCAATTCATTTTGCACACTTGTTTTCCTCGCGTGTAAAAAAATTAATTCTGGTTTGTAATGCAGGTATGGGAAAGCAAATTCATTATTTGTTACGTTTATCAGCTATGCCCTTTTCGAAACTATTTTTCGAATTGAGTCAGGCATCTGCAATTCCACAAATGCTAAAAAATTGTGTGTATGATCAAACAGTTATCACACCAGAACTTATTCTTCTTTATCAGGACATGTTGGGGGCACCCAATGCGGTTTATTCTTTTCTCAGCCAACTCAAGTCTTTTGTGACGATATTTGGGCAAGAAAAATCATTTCGTATTTCAACCCTGGATAAACTGCCACATTTGATTATGCCGACATTAATCATTTGGGGGATTAATGACCAGATTCTGCCGGTATCGCATGCACAAATTGCACTAGATAATATCCAAAACAGTGATTGTGTCTATTTTGATAACTGTGGCCATATCCCCCAATTGGAAAAGAAGACGTCTTTTCATAGCTGTGTATATAATTTTTTGGAAAATTAGTTTCCCATTTGAATCCTAAGCAAACGTCTTTCCATTAAATGCAAACATTTTTCGATCTATATCCTGCATATCAATATATATGCGATCTTCGGGTATATTTAAAATTGATCCAAAAAAGGAATTCATCTTTGGAGCGATTTCTTTGCTCTGATCCGCTGAAAGACCAATACTTTTTAGCTGAACAAAGGCTGCGGGCGTTGATGTGCCAGCAAACAGCATCGGAATATTCGTAGATAAGGAAACCATCATTACACGCTCTGGTTTATTCAATAATCCGGCCATAAATGACGATATTTCAGAAATAACTGTTTCTGATTTTATTTCCTGGCTTGTTTTTATATTGAGATAAGGCATTTTTCCTCCTTGAAATTTTAAAGAATTATTTTTCCATTTCAGATGTTACATCTATATATTCTCTTTGAATAGAATGAACTTTTTCTGAAATGAGGAACTTACTTTTCGAGTACTCCTTATTAAAGTGTAAGATATTTACACTTTAAACAGGTTGATACGCATCAAATATGTAAAACTTAACACTGTAGACAGTTCGGACTTTTTAAAAAATGACGGCTAACCTATTGATTTTTATATGATTTAAAAATAATAATGCATTTTGGCACAAAGCATGCTCTATAAAGAATCAACAGTCACTATTCAACTTACAAAAAAAGGAGGGCATCATGAACAAAGATATAACAACCGAAGAAGCATTATTCATTATACCCAAACGATTCTTTTCATGTTTGATCATTATATTGTTTGGGATCAGTATATGCGCAACATACGCGGATGCCAGTGTTGCAGCATCATTTAATCGCATGAATCAATATCAACCAAAATCACCGACAAATATTCATGTGTTTCTTTTGCCTGAGCTGGAAAAGATTCAGATTCATTGGCAAAGTGATGATCAAACCATTACAGGCTATGCCATTTATAAAGATGGTATTCTATTTGATACCAGCCCGCATCCTTATTATGTTGATCGTTTACACAAGGCAGAGCCGGGACCTGTTTATGAAATTACCGCTTTTGACATATTTGGTACAGAGTCAAGATCATGTAGACCTTTTCGGATCAGATAAGTGGATCCTCTGAGGAATGACATAAAGCAAATGAGCCACATCCATAATGGGTCTTTTTGCCAACATGAAAAATAGCGGCCATATCAAGGTATGGCATTAGAAAAACTGGAATATTTTCATATGTCAGTTCGCCAGTCCATAAACCTGGTTCATTTCTCAGAGCAGGTTTTAAATTGTAAGATGTAATGCGCATATTATTCGCAATTTCCCAGGCTTTTTTGACTTCAACTAAAAGATTTGATGGCACCAGATCCCAGATTTCTCTTCGAATTCTTGATGATGAAAAAAAGCTCCACCGACGAACAACCGATTCAATAAATGACTGCATTTCAGGAATGAATTTATCTTTCATTTGGGAGACATTTTGAATATCAAATTCAAATGGCCGCAGCCAGACCAGACGATTCAGTTTTGCCATCCCTTTGTGGTAATATTCTTCAGTAAAATGCCTGTTCCATTGCAGCGGCTTTGGATGATACCTTAAATTGAGCTGAGAATCATGAATAAGGGGCTCCCATTTGTCTCCATTTGATACCCAGACCGAAAAAATATCATAATGCCCCCATATACTTAATCGGGATTGAGGAATATTTTGTTCTGTATATCCCAATTTTTCCATTGCAGGAATAATGGCTTCCAGAAAAAAACCATGGTCCGCACTGTCTCCAATCAGTTTAAGCTCCCAATAAATAACCTCACCATGAAGATAATTGCGTTTATTCGTATAGGGTAAAATTACAGCATGGACAGGCCAGGGAGATTCTGGGTAAGGATCATCTATTGCAGGTTGCTGAAAAAGATTATATCGACTTGAATCCAGGTGTTTCCGCCAGAGACGTGCATCACGTGTTGAAACAGAATCTGCTATGGCATATCCTAAGGTTTTGGATATGTGCGCTGAAAAATCCATTGGCAGTCTGATCATTGGTGTATTTACCCGCCAGGCAATCAGGTAACGAAACAGTTTAATGGAATGCATAAAAAATAATGACTTCATCTGTTATGCCTCATCCTGAAAAACATTTGAAATACATTTGTCTGGATCATACTTTGCAAAATCAAGTAATTCATAAAAGAGACTGATCTGTGCCGGTGTCCAATTTTTAAGATTCCATGAATCCAAAAAATCGCGTGCTTCCGGTCGCACTTGTGCCAGGAATCGACCCCAATAGAATTGCTTTTCTGATGGATCTTCAACATCTAAGACCTGTCGTAAACGATCCTGTTCTTCAAGATATAGTCCGCGTTTAAAAATTTCTGCCATCTCCAGATAACCAACAAAATCGGTCGCTTCAAAAATGAGTTTCCCTTCACGTTCCCGCTCTTTTTTGTGGACAAATTGAAAGGGCGTTGCAAAAAATTTGATATACAGACGATCCTGAAACATTGTTTTTTCATCAAATATGGCGCTACAGAGCATATCCGCCATTGTCAAGGTTTCTCCACCTTTAAACACTGGGAAAATTTGGATCACCCCGCGCCAGTCTGGTCCCTGAATCAACATTATTTCTTGTAGAAAATTTTTTAGATTCCATCGATTCGTGCAAATAAGCAAACGATTATCATCAACCTGATAATGGAAAACTTCATAACTGGTTTTGGGAAATCTTTTGGGTGGAAAGTTGACAAAGCACCACATCGCTACGCTATGGCGCGCGAATGATCGAATAAGAGGTTCGCGCACCATAACGTGATTGCAGAAATAACACAAATGTTTGTCAGGCAGTCGTGAATAATATCGACATCTCAAACAAGGCCCATCAAAGGCTGTCTGGGGAATCCCCAGACATTCTTCTTTGGTTACAATTGCAGGTATGTCTGGCTCATCAGCGACTAAATCCAATGTTGCCATCAATTCACTACCTGATCGACAGATCAAAAGCCAATCATAGGCATTTTGCATCGAGGGCATCCTTTAATGCATTGTAATTCTTTATACAGTCGATATTCAGCCATTTTGAAACATCTATGGATTCTTTCCAGTCATCACTTGAATACCGATCATTCCAACGAATGAGGTAACTTTCAGGCAATAGCTGAATAGACAATGCGCCAAGACCAAGATAGCGATTTTTACCACATTTGTGTGCCAGACCATCTTCAAGAATAAGACTCCATATCAGGCGCTGCAATTCTTCATCATCCAGATTCCAAAATCGTATGGAAAACTTACATGTATTGCCAGGAAGTATCCCATTATTATATGATGCCTGAAATGTATCAGGTGTAAATGCATCAGTCTGTTCGACACAGGGCGCAACAGGCGCATGAGAAAAAATACGCCAGTTTTTCACTTTAACCTGCTTAATATTTTCCTTGGAACCAGTTTCTTTCCAGGTTTCATTAAACACCCATTTACCATAAGGATAGGGCACTTTAAACCATGCAAGGGAAGGATTATCAAAATATCCAAAATTAAATGAAAGGCGCCCCATCAATGCCTGATTGGGGCCATGACCCACCCATCCAAACAGTGAATCAGCATCATTCAACGACTGGATATTGGGACTCAGCACACTTGAATCGCTGGCAATGGTATAAATATGACGAATCATGCCTTTGAGTGTTTTTGCAGGAATGGCATATTTTTTATTCTCACCACGCGCTTCTTTGCTTGGAGGGGACATACTGAAAAAATCCCAGCCATAGACAGATTCACCATTAATTTCTGTTGTAAATGATGGCTCTCCACTTTCCTTGATTGTTAATGGTGTCAATGTTTTGGCTTCAAGTATCAACATACCACAATGCCCGCCAAAGCATCGATGAGAAATAAAGCCTTCTCTTGCTAAAGGCGGTGTTGTTGATTTAATTTCCGCTTTTAAAGGAACAACAGGTGTCATCGCATCTGCCAGTCGATCCTGACTGACATTAGCACGTTGCCATGGCCCATCAGTTTCCATCTTTTCTGGAAGTAATAGATTCAGCCATTTATCAACAATCTTTGATGATCTTGCTGTTTGCCATTGAATTTGATTAACATTGGCATTGACCCATCCAAAACCAGATGTTTTTTCTCCGCCAACAGGAATTTCACCATCCTGAAAATCTCTAAGCAAATGGGTCAGCACAGAAAGCACTTCCTCATCTTTTTCAATGATATCCATGATATCAATGCGCATATCGAACTTGAGCTGCGACCCATAGGCAAATAAATAGTCACATTTGGCTTCTTCAATGGGTTTCCCAGTTGATGGGTCCATGCGAACACCATCCATTGAACTAAAAGTACGTTCTGATGATTCAGGATCTTTTAAATAGGCATCTGAAAACAAAAGCAGTCCCCGCTTGCCTTGTACACCAAATATTCTATCGATAACATAACGTGTCTTTGGCGATTTTTCTCCCCAAAGGGTTTTTAAAATTTGTGATGCGCGTTTACGAAATGCCCCTTTGATTGTACTTCCAGGAATATAAATTTCCCAGCCTTCCTTGTTGTCAGATTGTTTCCAGGTCAGCATTCTCATAAAAACAGTATCATAGGGTTTACCATATTGCTTGGAAATAATCTTACCCGCAGGGCCGCCTGCGCGGAAGTCGGTCAAGGTTTCCTGTGAAAGTTCCTGGCGGGTTCGATTCCGATAATCTTTGAGGAAGGAAATGACATTCATATCATTTTGAATACTTTTAGCCAGGTTGGTTCTATTTTTCATGTGTTTATACTGCACTCTCATGTGTGCAGACATGAATTCTTTCCATGTTGCAGATTTGATTCCTTTTGGTGGGTTGTTGGGTTCACGCCAATCCCATTCAGAAATTTTGCCATCACCGACCATTTGTTTGATCATGATATGTTCTTCACGAATGGATATCTCCATATCAATCCAGGCATCACTTTGAATCAATTTGATTTGGCGATCCACTTGCTGCATCAGTTGTACATAGTTTGGGCTGAGTAATTTCTCAATTTTTTTGATCAAAGCAGTTTCATCTGAGATCAGTGCGGATATTTCCTCAAAGGCCTCATCATTAAAGCCCAATGGTGTTGCAATTGCTTGCCATGTGCTTTTATCCATTGACTGATCTGATGAACTGACTTCTGTCAAGATATCAAGTGCGCGCTTGGCTTTTTTGGCTTCCTTTCCCATACTATTGTTAAATGATGTTATCGCCGCTTCTTTGGATTCATATTTCTGATCAGCAAACTTTTTAATCTTATTCAACAATTTTTTTTGAATTGGATATTTTCCTTTTGACAGTTTTGACATTCCAGCCGATGGAAAGGTCCAGAATGTTTTTTCTGCTCCCGCCTGATCTATAATAAAGGCAAAAATTGCTTTGGGTAAGAATTGTTTAAACTTATCTTTCCAATTGTCTGGACTTGAAATTGGACCGCCAATACTCAAATTAAGACGTTTAATTATTGGCGCTGGCAGGCTGCGTAAGCCTTCAAGAAGAATTCGGCCTTCAATCGCTGCAAAGGCAGGGACATTTGGGTCCAGTTTGCCCCAATTCCATCCAACCAGAATAGGATTGGAAGCATCCAAATTAATATTTATGGTCAGATGGTTTGCCATCGTGTTTATTGAAGGTTTTTTCAATGGCTTTGGAATATCTTTATCCAATTTAAGTAAACATCTGCCCAAACCTTTTGTTTTCCCCGCACCAAACCAAAACCGCCCACATTTAATTTCCTCAATAACATAATATAATTGTCCGAGTAAATCGCCTCTTCTTATCAGGCTGTCATTGATATCCATACTGAAATCAAAGACTGAATTTTTAAATACTGTCTCCATCTTATAATTGGCATTGGCTTCAGCAGCGGAACGATCTTCGTCCAAACGAATTCCCATTCGTAAATCAAAAAAATTGTTATCCGAATATGACTCTTTTGCCAGTTTACAATCCAAACGACGAATTAAATTATCAGGCATCGGTTCATCATACATGCGCAACCAGAGTGCATTGATCAATCCAATATTTTTTCCATTTCTAGATTTACCAATAAAAGCATCCATCAGCGCCTGAGCAGTACCTGATATTTCACCCGAAAGGGAGACCAATCGTTGGGTGCCATCTCCATCTCTGGTAAACAAAGTTTTTCTCGCATTACCCCTGTATATGGGTGATTCTGCAATTAATTTTCCTTTAAGTAGCATTATTTTCGTTCCTTTCTTTGTCTAAAATAATTAATATGAATGCGTTATATGTCAATTATAACATATTCTTCGCGTATTTTTCATGAGTGTATCTTTTTTCCAATGAAGGTCATCATGATTGGGATACAAAAGGTTATAGTGAAGGCCTCTGCTTTCTTTTCTCAGCATGGCCGATTCAATAACCAATTGCGCAACAATTGCAATGTTTCGTAATTCCAGTAAATCTGAAGTTACCTTAAAATCCCAATAGTATTCCTGAATTTCTTTTTGAATGGTCTCTATGCGACGTTGGGCACGTTGCAATCGTTTGTCTGAGCGAACAATACCAACATAATTCCACATTAATCGACGAATTTCATCCCAATTATGTGAAACGACAATGGCTTCATCACTGTTCGTGGTGCCAGTTTCATCCCATTGTGGTATATCACATACATGATCAAATGTATTTGTTTTTAAATCATCAATGGCATTTGCAGCGGCTTTATCCGCATAAACAAGGGCTTCAAGCAATGAATTACTGGCCAAACGATTGGCACCATGCAAGCCTGTACATGCAGTTTCGCCAATTGCATACAGTTGTTTAATGTCTGTGCGACCATTCAAATCAGTTGCCAGGCCGCCACACATATAATGTGCAGCAGGAACAACCGGTATCGGATCTTTGGTCATATCGATACCTAAAGATTTACATTTTTGAAAAATATTTGGAAATCTTTTTGTTATGGTATCAGAAGATTTGTGCGTGATATCCAAAAAGACCGCATCATCCCCTGATGTCTTTAGTTCATTGTCAATTGCACGTGCAACAACATCACGACAGGCTAAATCTTTTTTTGAATCGTATTTATGCATAAATGCATGACCACTTGCGTTGATAAGGACAGCACCTTCTCCACGAACCGCTTCAGAGATTAAGAAATTTTTGGCATCGGGATGATACAGGCATGTCGGATGAAACTGTACGAATTCAAGATTCGCAACACTGGCGCCTGCGCGATAACCCATTGCAATACCATCACCAGTGGCAACATCCGGGTTGCTTGTATACAAATATACTTTTCCGGCACCCCCTGTTGCCAGAAAACATATTTTAGATTGAAACGTATGAACATCATTGGATTCAACATCAAGAACATAGGCACCGCAACAGATATCCTCACGAGATGATATCACCATGCCGCGTTTCATTCTGACAGAATACGTTACCAGATCAATTGCAATATGATTTTCAAACAATTTGATATTTTCATTCTGCCTGACTTTTTCCAGTAAAACTTTTTCTACCTCTCGACCGGTCATATCCTGAGCATGAACGATTCGATTGACAGAATGCCCCCCTTCTCGTCCTAAATCCAAAATTTGTGCCTGATCCTTGTGGGTCGCATTAAATCGTACTCCGAGAGTGATTAATTCTTTAATGCGTTTCGGTCCCTCACGAACCACCATTTCTACAGCATCCTGATTGCAGATGCCATCTCCAGCATCCAGGGTATCTTTAATATGCAAGTCATAAGAATCCACCGCGTCAAAAACCGATGCAATCCCACCCTGTGCAAAATTCGTGTTGGTATCAGTAGCACCCTTTTTTGTGGCCAAAATAACAGTACCATGTTCAGCCAACTTTATTGCTAAAGATAAGCCTGCAACCCCTGTCCCAATTATTAAAAAGTCTGAATGATACGTCATAACTATTTACCATTAATACAAACGAGCTGTACGTTTCTTTTGTGATGTTTTTCCAATAATAAATCCAATCGCAAGGACTGCCAATGCCATTCCAAACCCCCAAAAAAATTGATATGACTCTAAGACCGCTTTTTCCTGTTTTATTTGATTCAGTTCTTTTTGCTGGTTTTTCATTTCTTCAGTGAATTTTTCATGTTTGATTTTCAACTCTTTGTATTTTTGGCAGCCTTTATTCAGATTTTCAAATGCGTCTGATTTATTTTTCAATTCGATAACTGTTTTATTTAATTCTTTTTTGATGTCACTGTTATCTGATTTTAATTTTTCATTCTCATTGGCAAAACGTTTTGTTTTACCTTTGAGACTTTCATGCTCTTTTTGAAGTTTTTCCAGAAGGTCACTTTTTGGAATATCAGCTGTCAAAAATCGTGTCATTACCCAACCCACTTTACCATCATCAGTTTCAACGCGCGACCATTTTTGTCTTTCTTCGATAAGCTCGACCGATTCACCTGAGTTAACAAGACCAATTACCTTGTATGAAACATCCGGACCGGCTCTCAATGTAATACGCATCCGATCTGTTACATACCGATTATCTGAGTAGGCTGATACAGTCAGCAAGATACAGATGAACAAACAGTAAAAACTGATTTTTATTTTCATGATGAATACCTCATTTCTTAATATTTTATTTTTGAATTCAATGAGTTAAAAAAAACAATTAAAAAACTGTCAACTTTAATTATTAATATTTTATTTATAGCATAATTGATTTAAAATGTCTTGCTCTGATAACAGAATAATTGAAAAAAACTTAAACAAATATCAAAAAATATGAATTAAAGCATTATGGATTGAATCTGCTTGACCACGCGGTGTGCAGTTTTACCATCCCATAAATCAGGTTTTTCTTTTGTAGGTACGTTCTTGCTTAATGATTTATTCACTGAATCTTCAAGATTTTCAATTGAACATAGCCGATTTGTCCCCTGTCTGATTGTAATTGGCCGTTCAGTATTTTCGCGTAATGTGAGACAAGGAATCCCCAGATATGTTGTTTCTTCTTGTATACCACCAGAATCTGTGATCACAATCTTAGCGTTAAAAACTAGGTTCATAAAAGGAATATAAGCCATTGGTTCGTGTAATGAAATATCTTTTGCATTACAGAGCAAGTCATACAGTTGAAATTGTTTTAATTGTTTCTCTGTTCTTGGATGGACAGGAAAAAAAAGGGGCATCTGTTTTGAAATATGTATAAATGAATGGACGATTTTTTTTAGATTATCAAAATCATCAACATTTGATGGCCGATGAATTGTAATCAATCCAAAAGGCCTTTCGCAAAGATCAAACTGTTTTACAGTGTTTGCTTTTTCAATTTTTGATCGTGTCATTTCTAAGGCATCAATCATGATATTTCCCACACAACAAATACGAGATCGAGGAATTCCTTCAGAAATCAAATTGTCATCAGCATCCACAGATGGTGTCCATAAGTAATGACAGATATGATCTGTAACAATACGATTAATTTCCTCAGGCATCGAATGATCAAACGATCTCAATCCCGACTCAAGATGTGCCACAGAAAAACCTTGTTTAACAGCAGCGATTGATGCTGCCATTGTTGAGTTGACATCACCAACAACAATAACAAGATCTGGCTGCTCTTTCATGATGCGTTTTTCATATGAAATCATCACCTGCCCTGTTTGTTCCGCATGTGAACCACTCCCTACTTCTAAATGATAATCCGGGGAGGGGAGATTCAGATCATGAAAAAATGCATCTGACATGTTGGGATCATAGTGCTGACCTGTATGAATTATCTTAGGAATCGCCCAGGTTTCACGTTTCAGAATATGATACAGCGGGGCAATTTTCATAAAATTGGGACGCGCAGCAGCAATAAGATGAATCACTCTATTTTTTGGCATAAGCTGCTCCATGTTTTAAGGTCTTGACAAATTCAATGAAACAATGAATAATAATTGTTTATTTTAG
>Ga0272440_1000036_pt1 | contig 116338 bp, 91 predicted proteins | sample SSMMMBAug17_FD_192440 | JGI IMG/M metagenome (GOLD analysis project Ga0272440, IMG submission 192440) | Marine sediment archaeal communities from Little Sippewissett salt marsh, Falmouth, MA, United States - SSM-MMB-Aug17 | ecosystem: Environmental > Aquatic > Marine > Wetlands > Sediment ... | reverse complement strand
GTTTTCCGAGGTGGCTCTGCCACCTACGAACTGAACAGGCGGTAGAGCCGCCAAGAACAAGTTCCCAGGCAGAGCCTGGGAACGAGCACCGGAGCGAGTTTGCGCTTAACCTGACGGCAATGGGCTTTAGCCGGCTAAAGCCCAAGGCTGAATTGAGGAAGGACGCTAAATCGCTCTCAGCTTTCATTGGCGCTGAATTGGTAATACAATGCCTTTCATCAATATTGAAATCAACAAACAATTTATTATTTTACAATTATTTACTTATCTGCACAACTTGAAATCAGTTAACTGGTCGATTCATATTTAATTGTCCATTTTTCACATTGATAATAGTCAATCTGTTGCTGTGAAAATGGATATCGTCCACAAAGAAAAAAATTCCAATAAAATGAATCATATCCAATACAAATCCCCGCGTTTTTATCGAGAAGCGGGCAATTGATTTTATCACAACAACGTACACAACCATAACAAGTATTTTCTTCATGAACCCAGTTGCCTGAGAGTGCAATGTTGTTTCTATCCGGGCCACGTCGGGGTTCACTGGTCAATGGAACAGCGAATAAAAATATATATCCACTGTCCTTACACATCATCCACAGTACACGGTAGGCTTGGAGAATAATGCGATGATAATATTTTAGATATGGCCAGAAATTCCATGTATTAAAGAAAAGTTTTGATCCGACAGGGGCAGTCAAATAGGCGGTTAATCCCAACGAAATCATGGCAAGCCCACCATAAATTAAAAAAAGAATTCGGGCTGAAGCCCATTTACATTCATGTGTAAGCCACGATATCAAACTTTCAAAACTGACATTGTTAAGTTCCTCTAAAGTTGTCGCAATGGCTTTATTTTTTTTTAGCTGATTTTTAATTCGACGCATTTTCCATTCCTTATTTTATTGAAAAAAAATAACGTTGTAACAATATAAATGAGTTTAACTCATTAAAAATTTTTTTTGTTTCGGGGTATATATATTGAATGATCAGATTTGGCAATAATTTTTTGATCCCATATTCCTTATTAAGGTTAATTCTTCGCTATACATAACTCAACATAAATTCTGTGCAATTTTTCATCGCTTTATGAACAAGGTAAAATTAGCTTCGAACGTTATATTTCATATTGTTGTTGTATTTTTCATTTTCATTCAACAAAAATTAAGATCAATCTTATAAAAAAAATCGGGAAGCCCAACTTTTAAAAAAATTTATAAGATTATCACTTGATTCAGGTTCCGATTGAAGGGTGAACATAAAAACCTAAATCTTATTGTATAAATCCCACAAAAATGCTATATTTTCAATTTTAACTAAAATTGGGTAGCTGAAACCTGCCCGAAAAAAGAGGTATGCTATGTTAGATATATTGGCAGACATGAGACGGACCCATCATTGCAATGCTTTGACAGCCAAAGATATTGGGAAAAAAGTCACTCTTGCTGGTTGGGTACATCGACGACGTGATCATGGTGGCGTGATATTTGTAGATTTACGAGATCGTGAGGGCGTCACACAAGTTGTTTTTAATCCTGAAGTCAGTCAAGAAATACATGAACGCGCGCAAGTGCTTCGGAATGAATTTGTTTTATCAGTTGAAGGCACAGTTTCAAAACGTCCTGAAGGCATGATCAATGAAAAACTCTATACAGGTGATATTGAAGTTATGGTCACAACGCTTAAAATACTGAATACTGCAAAAACACCACCTTTTATGATTGAAGATTCTCTCGATGTTTCCGAAGTCGTTCGATTAAGTGCCAGACACATTGATCTCAGAAGACCACACCTTCAGAAAAATATTATTCTTCGTCATCGCGCTTCACATACAGTGCGAGAATATCTGAACAGCCTGGGCTTTTTAGATATTGAAACACCTTTTCTGACGCGCAGTACACCCGAAGGCGCACGCGACTATCTGGTGCCATCGCGTATTAATCATGGGCAATTCTATGCATTGCCACAATCTCCTCAATTGTTTAAGCAATTATTGATGATTGCTGGATATGACAAATATTATCAGATCGTGCGATGTTTTCGTGATGAAGATCTTCGAGCAGATCGCCAGCCAGAGTTCACGCAAATTGATATTGAAATGTCCTTTGTGGGTGAAAACAATATTATGGCCATGGCTGAGGGAATGATTAGATCTGTATTTAAAAATGTTATTGATGTCGATTTACCGGGCCCATTTCCTCAAATCACATTTGCTGAATCTATTGAACGATTTGGCCTGGATCGCCCTGACATGCGGTTTGGCCTGGAATTGTGTGATATCAGTGATATTGTAAAAAAATCGGGATTTAAAGTCTTTTCTCAGGTGATCAAAAATGGTGGTATTGTTAAAGCACTGAATGCTAAAGGATGTATTAATTTTTCCAGAAAAGAGATTGATGACCTCACTGAGTTTGTCGCAATATACAGAGCAAAAGGGCTGGCATGGATAAAAGTCAAGGATAATGAATGGCAATCTCCCATTACAAAGTTTTTTTCTGATGATGAAAAGGAAAAAATGAAAGACCGAATTAATATGGAACCTGGTGATCTTGTCTTTTTTGTAGCGGATCATCCAAAAATTACCAATGATGCCCTGGGCTATCTGCGCAATCATCTAGGAAAAAAGCTCGGATTGATTCAGAATAATGATTATAAATTTGTTTGGGTTACCGAATTTCCACTGATGGAATACGATGATCTTGAAAAACGCTATCAAGCGCTTCATCATCCTTTTACTGCACCAATGGATGATGATTTGGATAATCTGGAAAAAAATCCCCTGGCCACAAGATCAAGAGCTTATGATATGGTGCTTAATGGCATCGAAATTGGCGGTGGAAGCATTCGTATTCACCAGCGAGATGTTCAGGAACGTGTTTTTAAAGCCTTGGGGTTGTCTGAAGAAGAATACAAACAAAAATTTGGTTTCTTTTTGGATGCCTTGGACTCTGGCGCACCACCTCATGGCGGTATTGCATTTGGTTTTGATCGACTGGTCATGTTGCTGTGTAATCAACCATCAATTCGCGATATTATTGCCTTTCCTAAAACACAAAAAGCAACCTGTTTGTTGACCAAAGCCCCTTCTGAAGCATCTTTTGAGCAATTGGATGAACTTTCCATCCGGTTAAAACAGACGATAAAACAAGACAGTCAGGAATAATCAGGAAGCGTCAGTCATGAAAATTCAATGCCCGAAATGTAAAACATCTTTGAAAGTCAATACCAAAAAGATGCGACAAAATACAGCTCGGGCACGATGTGGTCATTGCAAGCATATTTTTCGTATAACCATTAAACGTTTTTTTCAAACCCGATGTCCGGATTGTCAAACCGCACTCAAAATACCATCCAGTCGAATTACAAAAAACAATGTTCGGCTGAGATGTTATCATTGTCAAGGCGTTTTTACTTATGAACCATTTGCTGAAATCAGGCCCAAAGAGCATTTAAAAAAACTCTATTCAACGCATGAAAAATTATTGAGACGTCTGTTACTTATTTATCGTGGTCAGACCCATTCAGAAGTTGTTCATTATATTCAACAGGAACTTCAGAATCATGGCCATGAGGTTCGATTAGCCTTTGATGATCTGGAAACCATCAATCAAAATGTATTACTTGAAAATGGGTTTTCCTGGTTGTCTGAAGACCTGGATCGCGCATTCATTTTGTTTTTTATGAGCGACGAGACAGTTCATCGCCCCAATGGTACGTGTTTGCATTCACTCCACCTGGCACTGGATCGCGGCATACCTTTACTGAGTATTCGTTTGGATGACTGTATGCTGCCAATGCTGATAGCTCATCGCTCCTTTGTAGATGTCACCAATCCAGATACCTATGAACAAACAGTCCACGCTCTTGCATTGATTCTTGAGGAAGAGAATCCCGACCCCGGGCGAATGTTTGAAAACAGTCAAATACAAATCAGACGAATGTTTCGCCCCTTGCCTTTTGAGGGCATGATCCCTGGATATTTAATACGTTTTTCAGGTCGTTCGGATTTATTGGATCAATTATCCCAATGGGCAAAAGATGCATCGCGTGCAAAAGTTATGATGCTTACTGGCAATGCAGGGACAGGCAAAACAGCTATTGCTGCCTGGTTTTCATGCTTTTCAGATCAAGCTGCCAGTTTTCATATTTGCCGGTATGGAGATCGACATATGAGCGATCCTCGGCGATGGATTTTTTCAGCAGCTTACCAGCTTGCCTTGTATCTTCCTGAATATTTTCAACACTTGTGCACGATCAATCTGGAAAAAATTGTTTCATATTACGATAACCGAACCTTATTTGATTATTTATTGGTGCAGCCCTTTTACAAGATTAATTGCAATAAAGAATTGCCAGTCATTTTTGTAATGGATGGTTTGGATCAGGCAACGCGACAACAACAAAATAAAATGGCTGAATTGTTAGCCCTGGAATGGGAGCGTACTCCATCATTTTTTAAACTTCTGATAACAACAAGAGATGAACCTGAAGTGACAACCGCTTTGGTAAAACTACAACCTGAAATAATCAACATTTCAAACAAACAGCACGACATGGATGCCCGACATTATATTTCCCGCTATATGCATCCTTATACACCAGATGACATGTCTATTGAGCAAGCGACAGATACTATATTTGAACGTAGTGAAGGCATTTTTTTGTATATTGAATGGCTACGTCGTGAATTGGCACAGGGCCGAATTGGACCTTACGATATAAAAAATTTGCCCCAGGGCTTGAATGGTATGTATACCTGGTTGTTTCAAACGCAGTTTCATGACCATACTGCCTATGTTAAGAATATTCGGCCTCTTTTGGATGCCATGTCTGCGGCTCAGGAACCACTCAGTCTAGAAATGATTACCCATCTTATCGATTGGGAAATCCATGACAGACATAATTTGCACAACATATTGGGCATGCTTTTTTCTGTAACAGATAATTGTTTCCATTTTTTTCATCGATCATTGGGGGATTGGCTTAGGAATCCGGATTTATCCAAAGACTATACAATTCATGAACAAAATGGACATTACGAACTTGCCCGCCTGGGTATGCAATCATATAGCAAGGGATTGGATCATTTGCCAGATTATATGCTGGCCCATCTGCCTTTTCATTTATGTCTCGCACAAAATTGGGATGATTTGGCGCAGGTATTGACAGACTTGACATTTATTGAAAAAAAATGCAACGCTGGCATGACCTATGATTTGGTACGCGATTTTGAAGATGCAATATGGTCATTACCTGATTGCCGACCTTTGATAGAAAATCAAAAAAAGCAAACCAGGCGATGTCAAGAATATACTGAAGCCATAATGGCTTTTGCGCGCGGTGATGCTGCATTTCCCAAGACTGTTCATGCCATGCAACCATTAAGCGATGCAGCCATTGCGGCAGAAAACAAACGCTTGATGACATCCCCAACACGACAGGACAGAATCCTCGCTTTTTATCGTTTCATTTTTTCCCAAAGGCATAATATTGCTCGATTTTCATCAATACCTGGCTTTTGCCTGCAACAGGCATACAATTATTGTAAAAGCGGACCGGTTGCCAGGGCAGCACGAAATACTTTGAACCAGGGTGTCGCATATACCATATTGGAACAAATTGTTTCACATTCACTTGAGCAATCTCTTCAGCCTGCACTTTTACGTACATTGGCTGGACATAGTAGTTGGGTAATCTGTACCGCCATGACACCAGATGGCCAGGTGGCAATTTCCGGTAGTGTTGATGAAACACTTCGGGTATGGTCACCGGAAATGGGGGAATGTTTGCGTGTACTTCGTGGGCATACAGATATCATTCATGATGTTCAAATTACCCCTGATGGATGTTTGGCGCTATCCGCCAGTCAGGATCATACAGCGCGCTTATGGCAATTATCTTCAGGTCAATGTCAGGCAATCTTTGATCATCATTGTTCAGGTGTCACTTCTATAGCGATCACTCCTGATGGCAACATTGGTGCATCAGCAGATCGTCAGGGGTGGATTTATATTTACCAGATAAAGGACGCAAAAGTACTTCACGCATTGAATACAAAGATACCTGTTCAACAAATTGAAATATCGCCCAATGGTAAACGATTGTATATTGCATTTCAGGATATGCCAATACATAGGTGGCAGATTTCAGCAGATAGCAAACATGAATCTTTGGCTGATATTGTGGTGCATAGCTCTTTTGATATAACACCTGATGAACAGCGGATGATTGTTAATGCAAGTGATGGCACAGCCATTGTTTGGGATATCTTATCTGTGAGGCAATTGCAACGCCTTGATGGCCATAAAGGCGGCATTGAAAGCCTGCGAATGACACCCGATGGCCGTCGTGCTATCAGTTGCGGTCGTGATAAGGCAATTCGTGTATGGGATACTGAAACAGGCGCGTGTTTTCGAAACTTTCAGGAACATACACGTCGGGTGGTAAGTGTTTGTATACGCTCTGATGCCCGACAGGCTATTTCCGCGGGTCTGGACAAAACACTTCGGGTATGGGACATTGAAAGTGGAAAATGTATTCAACACCTGGAAACGCATTCTTTCAGTGTTAATAGCATGTGTATTTCCCAGGATGGTAAAACTGCTATATCCGGTAGCCTCGATAAACTGATTTGCTTGTGGGATTTAGCCACAGGAACATGCAAAAAAATCATGGAAGGGCATACCAGCTCAGTAGAAAGTGTTAACTTAAGCTCAACAGGCAAATGGGCAGTAACAGGCAGTCGGGATCAAACAGTGCGTGTGTGGGATATTCACACTGGTGATTGTGTACAGATACTTCGCGGACATATGGATGATGTTTATAGTGTTTGTATATCCAGTGATGGCAAACGTGCGGTTTCTGGTAGTCGAGATAAAACTTTAAGGATTTGGGATCTGAAGACCGGTCATTGTTTAAAGACATTAAAAGGCCATTCATTAACAGTCGGCAGTGTTCGGTTAACACCTGACAAACGATATGCTGTATCTGGTAGTCGTGATCGAACCCTTCGGATTTGGGATATTGAAACCGGTGAATGTTTAAAGACATTAAAAGGCCATCGACTGGCAGTGGAAAGCATCATCGTAAGCCCCAATGGAAAAGAATTGATATCTGCCAGCCGAGATCGAACTGTTCGTGTGTGGGATATCCAAACCGGTGAAAGTAAACAAGTATTGTTGGGGCATACAGGTTGGGTCAAAACGATTACCACAACACCGGATGGCAAATATATTATTTCTGGAAGCTGGGATTGTACACTTCGTGTTTGGGATATTTCAACTGGTGAATGCCTGGCAGCTTTTCAAACTGAAAATGGCGTGAGTGCGATTTCTGAGATTACAAAAAATGGACGTTTTGCCTGTGGAACAAGGGTGGGCAAAGTGTTACTGCTCCGATGGATTGCCGGTAAACAATTGCTTCTTTCAAATGACAGGTAAGTAAGCGATCATAACTTTTCGGGTAGATCGTAGTTAATTATTTAACATGCTTTGGCTTCTTAGCCCTGAAAGGCCGATAAATACCAGCCCAGGGCAAAGCCCTGGGTAATGGTGCATAAAGTTTTTTTAGCCCTGAAAGGGCTTCACATCTATATTTTATGTGTCGTCCTTTCAGGGCTAAGATTCTGATCAATCTTTAACCCAGGCTTTAACCCAGGGCGTTGCCCGGGCGTTGCCCTGGGCTGGTATTTAACGCCCTTTCAGGGCTAAGAAAATAATCAAAGCACGTTATAATTAATTTACTACGATATACCCGAAAATTTATGATCGATTACTTAACTCTCAATACGTCATTTCGGCTTGTCTGCTTTGTCGGACTGACCCATTGACCTTCAGGCGGTAAGTTATTTTCAGAACTTTCTCAAGCAGATTTATTCAACAAACAGCATCCTTACCTTGCGCTTTGACATCAAACATGGCCTGATCTGCAAGACTTAACAAGCGGGTTAAATCAGTTGTATCATGGGGATATATAGAAATACCAAAACTGGCACTGAGATGAATGGTAAAACCTTTCTGTGATAAATATGTTGTATCTCTCATACGCTGACGAATCATTTCAGCTTTTTCTTTTGTTTCATTTCGGTCAAAACCCGGCAAGACAATAACAAATTCATCTCCAGCATAGGCAACCGCAAAAGCTGGAGAGACAATTGTGGACTGAATTGTCTGTGCGACTTCCTGAATCACCCGACTGCCATTTAAATGGCCATACGTATCGACAACATATTTAAAATTATCAATATCCATAAAAATTAACGAAAAGGGGATTACACCATCGCTTTGATCGATAATCATTTGATTGAGTCGTTGATAGAGGTAACGCGTATTAAACAAACCAGTCAGGTTATCATGTTCTGCAAGATATTGATACTTTTCTTTACTGGCACGCAATTCTTTTTCAATTTTTTTTCGTTCTTCAATTTCGTGCATCAGACGCTCATTGATGATTTTTAATGCTTTTCTTGAGTGACTTAATTCCAAATGTGTTCTGACTCTGGCCAGTAATTCTGTTGCATAAAAAGGTTTTGTAACATAGTCAATTGCACCTGCATCAAATCCTTTTATAATACTTGCAGCCTCATCTTCTCCTGTCAAAAAAATGATTGGCACATCTTTTGTTTTTGGATTGGAACGAAGCTGAGCGCATATTTCAAATCCATCAATATCAGGCATTCGGATATCCAGCAAAATAAGATCATAATCCTCAGACTCAACTTTTTCCAAAGCCTTTCGTCCATGATTGGCTGAATGAAGGTCATATCCATTTTCAGTTAAAATGTCTTTAACCATGTGAATGTTTAAAGAAACATCATCAACAATCAGTATTTTATTTTTTGTATTGGGATGGTTCATATCAGTTAATTGAACAGGTGTTACCTGTATCATAAAAATGTGATCGTCCAATTTTGGTTTTTCATGGCATAGCTAGCACTGAAAGGACAAAACATAGCATCACGGTCAGCGCCTTGTGTAAACCATTGCAATGATTTGAGCCATGTAAGGTCGATAACATATCATCTCTAATCTTTCATAATTCTGAAAATTTTGATAAAAAAGAGAAAGACATGAATTTATTTGAATTATTCTCCGAACCAGTACAAATGTCCTTATCAAGACTCTTTGAAAATCTAAAAATATCCAGCAGGCTAAAGAATGTCAAGAGAAATTTAGATATTAATAACTACTCCTGAATTTCAGACCTTAAAACCATAAAATTTGAGCATTTTTCATATTCATGGCTGGTACAAATGTGTAATTCTTTCAAACATTGTTATTTTTCGATTTTTTTTATTGAAAAAATCAAACAAATAGTGGTATAAATAAAAATATTCTCAATAGTTAGGGAATGCTCTGAAAAAAAGTTCCCCATTTTGTATTATAATCGTTTTGAACGACTTGAGTCAAAATATTAAGATTTGAGCGCCCATATCTGAAGAAATGGGCGCCAGCCAATCAAAATAGGGCACATATTTTTTCGAGCACTCCGGGCTGGCGACTACATTCGCCAGTATTATGCATTTTAATTATAAATTATAAGGAGGGGCAATGAAAAAACGTTTTTATTTTGTTTCAAGTCTTTTGTTATGCATTGGTTTATTCACCAACACAGTTTATTCACAACAAAAATTTTTTACAATTGGGGTTGAAGCTCAAAAATACTATCCCCAATTTGACAATGAAAATGGGGTTGAGTATTTTGGTTTTGCACGTGATTTGCTGGATATGTTTGCCAAAGAAAAAAGCTATCAGTTTACTTATAAAATTAGACCTGTGAAGCGGCTTTTTCATGAATTTGTAAAAAAAGAATATGACTTTAAGTATCCGGACAATCCGGTGTGGCAATCAGATATGAAAAAAGGTAAAAAAGTTGTATATAGCGATTCTGTTGTAAAATACATTGATGGTGTTATGGTACTCGTTGAAAATAAATCAATGGATACGTCATCTTTAAAGACCCTGGGTACTGTTCGCGGGTTTACCCCTTATCCTTATCTAGATCTTATTTCTCAAAAAAAGGTGAAACTTTCCGAAAACAATAATTTCATATCATTGTTGAAACAGGTGCTGGTCAAACGCATTAATGGGGCATATACCAATGTTTCTGTTGCACGATACAATTTGAAAGAAAATTTGAGAAAGCCTGATAAGATTGTTTTCAATCCCAAATTGCCGCATATTAAAGATTCCTATTATTTGTCGACCATTGAGCATCCAAATATCATATCTGAATTTAATACCTTTTTAAAAGATAAAAAGATACAGATAGACCAGTTGAAAAAGAAATACAAAGTAGGACTTCTTGATGAATAATCCGCAACAACCGGTGATCCTGTCATTTGTTGGCCATTCAAACTCTGGTAAAACAGGCATGATAACGCAAATTATTCCGCTGATCATAGAAAAAGGTATTCGGGTTGGTGTTATTAAGCATGCAGGTTCACCGATAAAGATGGATCGTAAAGGCAAAGATTCTCATAGACTTTTTGAATCCGGTGCAAATCCAACGATGGTATGCAATAAAAAACATATCGCCTTTTTTGCTCAAGCACAATCAGATATAGGGCTTGAGGCAATTGCACAACGATATTTTTTTGACAGTGATTTATTGTTAACAGAGGGATTCAAGAAGGAAAAGTTTTCTAAAATTGAAGTCTATACGTATTCTGACAAAATTTTGCCTTTATGTTTCAATGATAACACCATCAAGGCCATTATTACAGACCATCCTTATCATTGGCATATTCCTCAGTTTTCATTCAAAGATATAAATGGAGCGGTCCATTGGATGGTCAGTTATTATTTGGAATTGAAAGAAAAACAGTCCTTACCGCATCAGGGATAAAATGATGAATGATCATGCAATAATTCAACCCATCAATCGAAAAAAACTATCTTTATCAGCACCACTGATTCTTATTAGCGCAGAATCAGACATACGAAAACTAATTCATTTGTTAGACCTGAAACAACTTGAAGAAATCCCTTTAATGATGAGCCGTGTGTACAAAGGTTTGACAAATGGCCAGCCTGTTTCACTTATTGGCCCCATGATCGGAGCGCCATATGCAACTTTGGTGCTTGAGGAAGCCATTGCATCGGGTATCAAGCAATTTTTGTTTTTTGGAAAATGTGGATCTTTATCAAAAAAAGTTGCAATTGGAGACTGCATTGTTCCTGATGCTTCCTTTATTGATGAAGGGACATCTAGGTGTTACCCCATAACCTCAGATATTACATATCCTGAAAAAAATTTCAGTAATAAAGTGGCAGAAGTTACCAGACAGACAGGACAGACATGTCATATGGGTAAAATCTGGTGTACAGATGGATTGTATCAAGAAACACCTGAAAAAGTAAGGTTCTATCAGAATAAACAAGCCATTGGGGTAGAAATGGAAACATCTGCTTTATTTACAGTTGCACATTATCGAAAGGTTATCATGTCAGCATTATTGATTGTTTCAGATCATTTGTATACATTTTCATGGCAAAATGGATTTGGCTCTCAGGCATATAAACAGGGCTTGAAAAAAACGCTTCAGGCCATTTGTATGCTTCTTGAGCAATCTTAAAAAAAAATTCGTGTTATTTTTTGTTTATCCAGACTTTTAATTCACTCAAAGCAATTGATTCTAACAAATAGGTATGATTGCTTGTCAGAGCTTTTTTTTGAACATGGCGAAAGAGTTTCTGTAATGCCCACGAATTGATGTCACTTAAATCAGTATCATTATTATCTGAAACATATCCCCACATATGAAGCAATGCATTTCTCATGTTTCCCAAATGGGGCGGCTGTCTCAAAATTTTACAAAGATATAAAGCCAAATCCGAAAAGTCCTGGGAAGGTTTCATTTGAGCTACTGTGGGCCCAATTTCTTTGTATAAGTTGATATCACGTGCCATTACAGAATATTTATGGTGACGCCATAACTGTTGCGCATTTTGGGGTAATGGGATCCGACCTGAGTCTTTGTGTTGATACTTATCCCAAAGAATTTGATATTGCTTGATTGGTGGATCTATAAAAATTTCGGGCCATTCCCCTTTTTGGCGACGTGTCCGAACGGGTGATTGCTCGGAATATCCGCGTAATTCCATTTCTGATACCAATAATTGATGACGTTTTCTGAGTGCCCAGCCATATCTGACCCACCGAAGGGTTTCCGGATGTTTTGAGTACCCTTTTTTCTTGTTGATAATAATAGAGACAATACCATGTAATTCTCGATGTTCTCCCAATAGGCTTTGGCGATTTAAATATCCTGGTGAGATATCCCAAATTCTCATATGTAATAATCCTAATTTTAGTTCGTTATTTCAAAAAAACATCACAAAATGTGGGGCTATTCAGCCTCTGAATAAAAACCGAAATCAAACCTATGATCAAGGTCAATTATTCTAATATTATTCCACGAATGTCTGCAAGTATAAAAAAAACGTTGACAGTTCAGGTAAGTCTGAACTATCAATAGAAAATAATGCAATAGGCATAAGGTGTTATACACATTAGCTTGCAATAATATTAAAGGAACTGCATGATGACACATAAAACACAGGCATTTGCTCTATTACTGGCTGGTGGCAGTGGTACACGATTATGGCCAGTATCAAGGGAAATGTTTCCCAAACAACTGGTCAGATTAATTAATAACAGATCATTAATACAACATACTGCTATTCGACTATCTGAAGCCTTTGAAATGAATAAAATGAGAATTGTCTGTGGTAAAAATCATACAATTGATATTTGCAAGGATCTCAAAGAAATTCAACTGTATCATGACCAATTCATTGTGAACGAACCCTGTGGAAGAAATACTGCACCTGCAATTCTTTTGGGAACATTGCGGATTCATGCCATTGATCCAAATGCGGTTATATTTGTTTTTCCTGCTGATCATGTCATTGATCGTATGGCAAAATTTTATAAATTAATACACATTGCGGAACAACTGGCTCGTGATGGCCATATTGTTACTTTTGGTATCACCCCAGAATATCCAGAAACTGGCTATGGATACATTGAGGCTGCTGATACAAAGATCGGTCATGGCCAAAAAATAAGTCGATTTGTTGAAAAACCCGATTTGAAAACTGCTGAAAAATATATTTCCGAAGGTAATTTTTATTGGAATGCCGGTATGTTCGCATTTAAAGCAGATTTGCTTCTTAAATTATTTGAAACGCATATGCCGGACATGCTCAATACCCTGAAAGGCTTGATTTCAGAAGAAAAAATGGATATCAACCATTATCAAGAACTTGAAAATATTTCTTTTGATTATGCCATTATGGAAAAAATTGACTCCGGTGTTGTGCTTCCCTCAGATTTTCAATGGAGCGATATCGGTTCCTGGAAAGCCCTTTATGATTATCTACCGAAAGATTCCAACAATAATGTAATCATTGGGAACACACATAATATTCAAATAAAAAATTCGGAAAACTGTCTGGCAATGTCAGAGAATCGTTTTATTTTTTTAAATCAGATCAAAAACATTGCGCTGATTGATACGCCAGATGCCCTTTTTGTCTCTGATCTGGATAACAGTCGCGATGCCAAAGAAGCAGTGAGCTTTCTTAAAGCGCATGAACGAAAAGAATATCAGTTACATACATTTCAAAGCCTGGAGTGGGGAAGTATGACAATATTGGATGAACAACCCGGTTGTATTGTCAGCAAATACGTCATAGACGCAGGCGCCATTATTCCTGAATATCAAAACATTTTACAACTTAACCAATGGCATATTATTAGTGGTCATGGTCTTATTACCATTGATGACAATGAAATTCCAATTCATGCTGGTGAAAATATTACAATTGAGAGCGGCATGTTAGTTTCTTTTGAGAATACATCAAAAGATGATCTTATTTTTATTGACATTTCAACACCACTTCAAACAATATCTGAAGATAATCTTCAATCAGATGAGATGTTCTTTGAATGAAAGTCCATGCTCCAAATCATTTTATGTATTATCAATCACCACAATCGCCTGATTTGTCGGTGATATTTCATCCATTTCAATCGACCTGGCTCATTGTCAATGATACCGCTAATGACATTATCAGGATGATTTCAGATGGCCACAAATCTGAAACAATTGCACAGTATCTGATTCAGGATTATGATATTGCATTTTCGCAAGCACTGGATGATATTCATTCAGTAAAACAAAAACTTCAAGACAATCAGTTTGACTTAAGTAAACGATTCAGCCCCAGACAAAGGAAGCCTTCACTTAAATCTCTATTTATCCACATTACAAGACGATGCAATCTGCATTGCCCTCATTGTTATATATCCGCCACTGACAAACAGATAGATTTATCTGCAACCACAATTAATTCGTTAATTGATACACTGGTTGAAGCGGGTGGGGATGGCCTGACTATTAGTGGCGGAGAACCGCTGCTACATCCAGAAATAAAAAGTATCCTTTTGCACGCGTCAAAACAATTGACTGTCCGCTTGTTGACCAATGGCAGCCTGATCGACAAAAAAATGGCCACATTTCTGGCTGAAAATGGCATTTTCGTTCAGATCAGCCTGGATGGTTCAACAGCATCAATTCATGATGCCATTCGCGGCAATGGATCTTATGAGCGCATTATGAAGGCCATTCAATTGCTTCAAGCGCAAGGTGCTGGTGAAAGGTTGAACCTGTGTACAACCTTAATGCAAAGCAATATGAATGACTGGCAGAATATGATTGCTTTGGCAGAAAACAGAAGCATTCCATTACTTCGTTTTTTGCATTTGCGCGAGGTTGGTCGGGCTGAGGATCATCCCTGTGCCAGACCGCTTACTGCATCAGCATACGAAAATTTTATTGCACATGTCAATCAGATGCAATTTAATCGTAATCAAAAAGTTGAGCTTACCTGCGGCATGAGTGGCTTATTGTTGAAAATGCCTGAATCCTTCAGGTCAGATGATATTTGGTGTCCTGTTGGCCGGATGATGGTGATTGATACCAATGGTCATGTCTATCCATGCGTGTTAATGATGCGGGAAAAATATTATCTGGGCAATATTTTTTCACAATCCTTAAAATCCATTTCTCAATCCAGACAAATGCTTGAAATATGTCAAATATTATCCAATCGGCGATTTATCATACAAAAATGTTTGTCATGCTCCTTTCGAAATCTATGTCAGGCTGGATGTATGGGGCAGGCTTTGGATCATTTCAACAATTTAATGGAAACAGATATATTTTGCAATTACCGAAAAAAGGCGTATGAAACCGCCTTTGATCATCTTTTAACGCTATGAAAATAATACAAAACAAAGAGTTGCCATCGGCTATCATTCGTATATGGAAGCGAAAAGGTAAATGCCTTCGTTTAAAAATTGATGGTCACAGTATGTATCCCTATTTTCGAAAAGGTGATGATGTCGAATTGTCAATAAAAGAAATAAATATTCATGCTCTAAAAATCGGTGATATTATTGCATTTTTACAAGATAATAAAATTATCGTGCATCGATATATAAAAAAAAAAAAAGTGGGTCAGCTTTGGAAAGTATGCCAGCGCGGTGACCATTTACATGGATTTCGATGGATAGATGCAGAGCAAATCATTGGAACAGCTACAGCTATCCATCGCAAAAGGCAGCGCATTGATTTATTGTCAAGATATCAAATACTATGGAATCGGTTTTCGGGTTATTCAGGATGGCTTTGGATTTGGGGTCTGGAAACCCGCTTGATATTAAAAGGACACATCTCCCATAAGTAAAAAAGGTTTACGCCCTGTCAATATATTGATTTTTAACTATAATATGCCAGTATTAGATGTTTATGTCAACCTTGTTCACAATAACCATTTCTGTTTTCAGATTCAAATCAAATAAAAATAGTATCGTTAACACATTAAATTTATTTGGAAAAAACGATTATCTACCGAAATATTTTTTTTTGGCACGTTATATGAAGTACTCCCAATTTAACATGATGCATCATGGAAAAGAGGATTTAACCTTTTTATGAATTAATCTTTTTTTTAGGAGGAAAACAATGAAAAAGTTTATAGTTATTATCAGTTTATCCATGTTTATCGTAATGTCAAATGCCTGGGCACAAATATCCAATGTGACTATCGGCAAACGACCAATACCATCACGTGATGAAAATGCAAATTTAAATACAGGGCGAAGTATGAATTATAATACTTCAATGAATAGATTATCAACTGGGCTTCGTGTAAATACAGCTCAAAAACCACAAAGAATTGCATTCCCTGACGAAATTATTCATACGCCCAATGATTTTCAGGGGGAATTAATTATGCCAGCAATATTTGCATATCATTGTAACAATCACGATCCTGCTATTCAAAATTGTGGCAGCCATACAGTTCCCTATGGAAACAACCTTTTTACTGATGTTCATTTCACACATTCCTGGTTTCAGATCATGAACACGTCAAGGTTTACGTTTACCAATGACAATACAGAAATGATCATTGAAGTATATGGCCGGGATGGTAATCTAATTGATGTCAATGGCGGACCAGGTTGGCATAACAATGGCATTATAGATTTGCTTCATGATGGTCTGGCTGGTTCAGATGGTTTCACCCCCAGAGAAGCCATCTTCTTTTATTTTGACACATGGATGTATGATGAATATGCTGATAAAAATCCCCCATATTCGGCAAAACTCATTGTGAATACAAAGGTGCCTTATGAAATTCGACCAAAAGTCTTGACCCTAAGTATTCATGTGGGTTGGGAAGAAATCATTGAAGATGACGATGGTCAGCGATATGCTAAAGGCGGCACCCTAATTGATAAAGAAACAGTTGAACTGAAACAGCCGATAGTTGTTCAGGAGCAAACTGAACAAAGTGTTTTAGAACTGCTTCAATAATGTATCTTAACTTGCCAATTCAAAAAAAAGCCTCATTCTCTAGAATGAGGCTTTTACTAAAATGGCTTTTGAAAGTTTTACACTCAAAACAATTAATTATTTTTTCAGAGGTTTAAAGATAGGGCGCATTTCAAAAAAGGGGGCATTTTCTTAGCCCTGAAAGGGCGTAATATACCAGCCCAGTGCAACGCCCTGGGTAAATTTAAAAAATTTCTTAAGCCCTGTAAGGGCGTTACATAAATGAGCTATCATTAATTATTGTTCTTATATGTGTCGCCCTTTCAGGGCTCAAATTATTGTAATGTATTACCCAGGGCGTTGCCCTGGGCTGTTATGTATAGCCCTTTCAGGGCAAAAAAATGCTCCCTTTTTTAGAATGCGCCCTTAAAGATACCTCGTTGTTTTTTTACAATCTAAACTGTAAGGCGCTAATCAAGGCCAGTTATATGAATTATGAATTGTAATTCTTGCCCAAGCCTTAATACCGGTTGCAAGGATAGGACCAAATGAACGTCCACCCAACTGAACATCCTCAATTCCAAGAGAACCATCAATGGTCGTCGTTGCTACAATTTTATCAGGTTGAATATCAATCCGAAGGGGTTCATCAATTGTAATGGAACCATTTGGCCAGGATGGATCATCCTCGGTTGAGTCCCAATCTTGAATTGTTACAGGTCCTCCCAAATTAAGCGTTCCCTCAAATATCCATTGGCTCGGATCATAATCTTCTTTATGATATGTATTTTTATTGATATCATCCACTGGTGTTGAGGTTCTTGTTCGAAAAGTATTGTTCACATGTAACTTTATCGCATTATTATAATCACTAATACCATTTCCATAGGTATATCTTAACTCATCAGACTCAAGGGCCAGACGAAGATAAGCATCCATCCCATTATTATGACCTGAAAACCAGAATCTGAAATCATCTCCAAAATGAAATTGACCCACTTCCACTTTTCCAAAATCTACGCCACCCACATTCATTTGCCCCATAGTTAAATAGATATTACTTTCATTTGTGGGAATATCTATTTTTACCCATGTTTGATTTTTTTGTTCTGAAGTATTATTATGATAATAATAATTTGTTGTAAACGTGCTGATATCAAACTTAACTTTGGCACTGTATTCAAAAGGGTCATAAAAGTCGTTGCCTTTTTCAAAAATGGTTCGCACTGAACCATCAGGAAACGTTACTTTTCTTTCAGTTTGTGTGCCCTTATGAACAACAAATTTGTTAAATTCAACGACACCATCTGTAGAACTTCCACCTGACCAATCAGAGTCACATAGTTTCAATTGTTTATTGAACCAATAAAACTGTGCATTATCAAATTCTATATCAAAACCGCCATTTGCATGAGGATAAAGGTTAACTCTACCGCCATGACCTTCAAAGACCATATTTGGGAGACTTAAGGTTAACAGGGGGAGTGAGCTTCTATCACTAAAACTATTGCTTAGTCTTAAAGATAAATCTGAAAGATTTCCAGCAACGAGTTGCATGCTTGGAAGGCCAATGCTTACAAACTTTGTATCACCATTCTTCGCAACATCAAATGTTAAAGGTTTAAACTCAGGTTGATAAAAATCAATCCATGGTGTTGGGATCCAGCCAACACCATCAGAAAAGTAATAGTTTGTAGGATATGCCTCTAATAGATAATTACTGACATCCTTATGATCATATACAGTGTTATCTTTTGATCCAAGAATATATTGCCCAAATTCAGCACTTAATGTATTGCTTGAATTATAATTTGATGCAATCAAATAACCTCCCGAGTCAATATCTTCAATGGCAATGCTATCAAACTCGGCAGTAAAGTCAATACCAGGTAAGGTTATATCAACCCCACTTTGTCCGGTAACGCCTTCCATTTCGTTATCAGACATTTCCTGTAATGCATAAAGGTTGATAGGTATCAGGCTTATTAGGAACAAAAAAATGATGCGTTTCATTGTTAATCTCCCATATTTAATCGGTTATTATATTTCATAATAATGTTCGATTATAATTAACTCACCCGCTGTTAATGGCTGGAAATATATAAGTCATTATAAATTTTGTTAATTTTTAAGGTAAGTGGTGTCATTAAAACATTCCCCAATGAATACGAAAGGGATTTTGAAGCATCATGAAATTTAATTTCACTGATATCTGGTAGATCAAATTGAATAACAATATTTGGCTCTCTTTCTGGTTCTGCCTCTGATGGTTCTCTCAGCTCCGGGAGCCCAATTTTTATAAAAGGTTGATTGGGCTTCACAAAAAGAGTATTATCAATAATATCGTTCTCAGAGTCTGTATCTCTTATACCATTTGCTCCGGATGCGCCAACATCAATTTTAAAGAGTGTATCTTTTAATTTCAGATATAAAATTGTTTTATCATTATTTTGACGACCTGGATCTGCTGTACCTTCAAGGGCAAAATAACCGGCGCTGTTGCTGCCATCACCATCAAGATCACCAAAAATAAAATCTCCAATTTCGACCTGAACTTTTGTTGTGCCTTCAAAAAAGATATCGATCCCTGATTGACCGGATACTGTATCAAGATTCTGATCAGACATGATTTCAAGTCCATAAGCATGGATCGGAATAAGTATGATAATCATAATTTGTATAAGTTTCATAGTGCCTCCTGTTTTTACTTGAAACTTCATGTGGTTATTACCTGGCAAAATAATTCAGTTAATAAATACTTATTTTTTCAATTTAATGTGCTGAAATGTAAATTTTTGAAGGAATGCTCGGTATATAAATTTTTAAAGTGTTTGTTTCAAGTCGGCCAAAACTTTTACTTCCTTCGCCTGTAGTTGGATTTCCAGTGAGCTTTAAATCAGTAAACTCACAGGGTACAATTTCTGCAGTAATATCATCCGGGATATCAATTAAAATAAAGGTTGAGTTGGCTGCGACAGCAGTTTCTTCATTTACAATTAAAGGATTGGGACCATTTGTTGCAACATCCAAGGTGAATAGGGGGTTTGTACTTTTTAGTGTCATTGTTGTTTTCGCAGGGGAACCAGATGCTTCAAGCATCAAAAAACATTCTTCAGTAAAGCCTGCAATGCCATCTCTATCACCCCATCCAAATTTTGTCATTTGTGCTTTAACTTCAATATTTCCCTCCAGTTGAATACTTACACCAGCGGCACCTGTAAGGGATTCAAGTTCCTCATCAGAGATTGTTTCCATTGCATATACTGCATATGGAATGCAGAGTAAACATGCTGACAAAAAATAAAATATTTTTTTCATCATTTTTTCCTTAATGCGTCCACACTTCCATTACATCTGGCAAGCCTGGTATTGTGAGCTCTGTTTCTCCGGTATATAACACACCTAAATTTTTTCCATCATCATTGGCTGCACCCGATAAATTAAGCACATAATAATCAGAAAGCGCAGGTACAGATGTTAAATCTGGCAGATCAAATCTCAGCCTTGTAATACCATCCTTGGTGTAGACATCAAATGACATAATAGATGATGAAACTTCAAATGCAATACCACTGGTTGCAATATCATTGTTATCATTAATAGAATTTGATCCAAAGATATGGATAAAACCCTTGTTGCCATCTTCATCATCTCCCCAGGTCACTTTCCCAAAAGAGACAGTCATGCCAATATTACCAACGCCATTACTCAGATAACAGGTGATTCCAGCTTTGCCAGTTACCTGATCAAGGTTTGAGTCTGTTAGAGCATCCATTGCATAACTTTTTATACTCAAAAAAATAAAAAGTATAATAACTATTTGTTTTTTCATTTTTTACCTCTTAATCCACAAATATACAAATCATCAAGGAATCGTCAGTTAATTATCATTGTACGATTTGCTTTAATGCATAAATCATGCCAAGAGATATCTTTGCTCATGTGATATAGATTTTCTTTTTTTCGCCATTGTGCTTGCAATTTATAATGATGAAATGTATATTTAGTAGTTATCGGAATTATATATATTCTGAAAAATTTTTATTAAGAGTGTTAATAATTATGTATCAATTTATTTTAAGTTTGATTGTGTCAGGCTTTTTTTTTACAGCACATGCAGCCAATGTCCCTGATCTTGATATCAAACTGGATCAAAACATATTAAAAAATGGAGAATTGCAAACTTTTGTAGAAACTCTTGAATCAGATGGTGCAGGTGGTAAAAAGCGGGTCATAGGGGTGATCATGATAGAAGCAATGCTGGATGAGGTCTGGAGCGTTATACAAAACTGGGATAATTATGGAGAATTTGTTCCAGGCCTCAAATATTATAAAACGATTCAAAAAAAAATGTTTCGAGAAGATCCTGCTTATTTTCAATCCTTTATTGAAGGTTATATCAAATTACCAATGCCATTTATCAGAAAAACGTATACTCTGGATGCATTGTTTAATCAAAAAAAATATTTCATACAATGGTCTCTTGTGAAGTATGATCGCATTCAATCATTAAAAAAACATGGCTTGTCATTGACCAAAAGTAGCAGTGTGCTTCAGAATATTGAAGGATTTAGCTATTTGAAACCATTTGATAATGAAACAAAAACGATTTTATATTATTCATCGGTTGTAGAAATCAATATCCCAGTACCACAAAGAGTGGAACAATTTTTATCCGGCACGATCATGAAAGGGTTTATGGAAGCTATCAAAAATCGCGTTGAAACCCAAAAAAAAGATAACCATGTAGAAGAAGAGTAATTATATTTTTAAACTGGCATAATATTTGCCCCTAAAATATCAGAATATTTGATCATACGAATGGAGGATAAAATGCCACCCTTTACATTACCATTTCGCTGGCCGGTCATAGACCCAAAAACAGTAAATAACACACGCTATGCTATTCATAAGCGTACCGGACATTACGAGAGTTATTTTTTACAGGCCAATCATCCTGATCGACCTTTGGCTTTCTGGATTCGATATACATTGATTAGCCCTGAAAACAAAAAAACTGCCATTGGAGAAGTTTGGGCTGTCTATTTTGATGGAGAAACCGGAAATCATATCTGCGCAAAGACAGAAAAACCAATTGAAAACTGCATATTTTATAGCAATGAGCTTAATCTAACAATAGGCAACTCACGACTGAATGAAACGCAATGCTCAGGGCGGGCAGCAACCGGCGATCAAGTTGTGGTCTGGGATATCAACTATGAATGTGAAGAACATCCCCTTTTCCTGCTCCAACGCACCATGTACGATATGCCTTTTCCGAAAGCAAAGACCCTGTCTGGCAAACCATTAGCAGTCTTTTCAGGATCAATCAATATCAATGGTGTCTCACACAGCATTGACAACTGGATTGGCAGTCAAAATCATAACTGGGGGGTTAAACACACTGACCATTATGCCTGGGGTCAGGTTACTGGATTTGATTCACATCCAGATAGTTGCTTTGAAGTCGCAACTGCGAGATTGCGATATGGTCCAATCTGGACACCTTTCATGACAATTATGGTTCTTCGCCATGAAGGTGTTGAATACAGACTAAATAGTATTCCACAAAGTTTACGCACGAAAGCATCTGTTGAATACTTTAATTGGCATTTTTCATCAGAAACAGCCACTGAAAAAATTGAAGGTTCAATTTCAACAGAAATGGATCGTATTGTTGGTTTGAATTATTACAATCCACCGGGTGGTGTTAAACACTGTCTAAACACTAAAATTGCCAAATGCGAAATTCAATTATCTGATCCGAATTCTCAAGAACCGCCTGTCACATTAAAAACAGAACATCGTGCTGCCTTTGAGCTTTTAACGACCGATCAAAACCATGGCATTCCAATACGCGCCTGAAAATGAATAAAAAAATCTTGCGAATAATGAATAAATGCTTTACATTTAATGTTTATTTATTATCAATATTCTATTGTTTAAGGAATACAAATCTATGAATTTTCAAATGATTCAAAACGTTTTGCTTTTTGAAGATACAACGACATCCAAACTTGTGGGCAGACAGCAAGAAATAAGTCAGTTAAAAGGTTATTACTATGCTGAACAGCCGGTGATCATGGTTCAAGGGCCAACTGGTATTGGCAAGACATCCTTAGTTCGTAATTTTATAAAAAAAATAACAGAAAAAGAAAAACAATACCATCAGATTTTTTGGTTTTCGCTACCCAATATTCGAACAATTGAATTCATACTTAACAGCATAGCGGCACATACGCCAAAAAAAGATTATTTCAACGCAACCCTCAGTCAAAAAATCAAATCAATGTCATACATTCTTTCCTTGAAACCGCATACGATTGTAATAGATAACTTTGAAAAAGCAACTGGCAGCATGTCAGAATATTTGGATCCTGTATTTCCTGATGAAGAAATGGAATTGTTAAAAAAATTGTTTTATAGTATAAATGGCGTCATTTCAAAATTTATACTAATCAGTTCTGAACCGGATGATTTGTCTTTTTTTGAGCGCGATCCTAACATATTTTCCTTTTTTCAAGTCAAGCCACTGAGTCTGTCATCAAGTCATGAGGTTGCAAAACAAATACTCCAAACATATGATATTCAATTGGATATCAATCAAAAAGAAATGCAGCGTTTGATGCAGATTATTAATGGTCATCCGCTGTCTTTGCAACTTTTTTTACCGCGATTGCAATATCAAAGCCCAGAATCATTGATTGCCAGATATTATGCCCATAGACAACATGTTATGCGCATTGGCAATACGACATCACAAGAATTTCGGACGCATCTGATGGCAATGATGGATTTGGTTGTTTCAGATCTGCCTTCAAATGCACATTACATATTGGCACCTTTGAGCTTGTACGATGGCACTGTTGAGACCGATTTATTTCGATCCATAATCAATATCTATCAATCATCAATTATGGGAATAACTGCTGAAACAGTCGTCAGAAAGATGGTAGCGGATCTGATTTCTTTTTTTGAACATAATCATTTGATTTCAAAATATATTCCTGGCACAGAAAACTATCTGGTTGTTCCGATTTTGACAGAATATCTGCGACGTATTTCCATGTCTTGTGAACCAGAAAATGTGAGTAATGACTGGTCAGGTGCATTTGTGCACGTGATTGCTCGGCTGGCTGCTAATATGAAAGCAATGGATAGTTTCAGCAAACAAATTTGGTGTTATTTTAACAATGCCACATTTCATCGCGCTTATGATGAAGCCCGAAAACAAAGCATGTATGATCATTCGGGCATATTAATGCAAATTATTGCAGCTCTAGCGCGTGTAAATCGGAATTATTTCAAAGCTGAAAGAAGTTTTGTTGAGCTGGTAGCCATTCATCAAGCCCTTGAAGATCCTCAAATGCAAGGAATCACATTGTTTCAATTGGCCCACGTTGCTGAAGAACAGGGGGAATATCACAGAGCAAAGCTCTGGTTACAAAGAGCACTTGATATTTTTGAAGAATCAAACAGAATTTTTGAAACAGCCAGTGTGCAACATCAAATGGGACGGGTCCTCCTTGAAACAGGTGATTCCGATGTTGCCGAACAATGGCTAAGAATGGCATTTAATACATTTACAAGGGATGGAGAATCTTATGAAGCTGCTGATATTTCATGGCAATTGGGTCGGATTGGTTATGAACAAAAGGATCTAAAACGCGCTGAAAAATGGTATGAAAGAGCCATGGAAATTTTTGAGTTATATGGTGATGAGTACAGAGCAGCCACAATATATCAACAGTTGGGCGTTATTGCCACTGACAAACGAGAATATGATATTTCGGAACATTGGTTTCATAAAGCGATGAATATTTATGAAAAGATGGGAATGAACAATCAACTGATATCAATATATCAAAAAGTAGCACAGGCAGCACAGGCTCGGGGTAAGTTCGAATCTGCTGAATTGTATTACGCCAGAACTTTTGCTATGATTGGAAATTCTGATCCATATAAAGTCGCTGTATTATATAAGGAAATTGGAAAAATGTCTCAAAATCGCGGACAATATGATCATGCCAGCAAATACTATCAATTGTCCAGGGTTATCTTTGATCGACTTGATTATAAAAAAGATCCTATATATGGCGAATTGCTTTTTGATCTCAGTGTGTTAGAAGGTTTAAAAGGTCGTTTTGAAGAATCTGGTAAATATTTGATTCAAAGTTTAATCACTTTGAACCAGACTGATATGAATGATGAAGAAACCCAGTTTCGCGTCAATAATTTTAAATTATCCTATTTGCAAGCGAAAGATGATGAAAAAAAACGATTACGTGAATACTGGGAGAATAATATGGGAACATTTCCCATAAAAGGATATTTACAATGAAAGTATTGGTTAGTGATAAATTGGGTGAAAATGGCATTCAAATGTTTGAGGCTTGTGACGGCATTTCAGTTGATGTCAATACAGGACTTTCGCCAGAAGAACTCAAAGAAATTATCAAGGATTACGATGCGCTGGTTATTCGAAGCGCAACGAAAGTAACAAAAGATATACTGGATGCGGCAGATCGACTAAAAGTTGTTGGCCGCGCAGGAATTGGTCTGGATAATGTGGATATTCCTGCAGCAACAAAGAAGGGGATTATTGTCATGAACACACCCCTTGGCAATGTTGTTACCACTGCTGAACATGCCATATCCATGATGTTGGCATTGACACGAAATATTCCACAAGGAACCATGTCCTTGAAACAAGGACGTTGGGAAAAGAAATCCCTTCAAGGACGAGAAATCTATAATAAAGTACTTGGATTGATCGGCTTGGGAAAAATTGGCTCAATTGTTGCTGATCGTGCCCGAGGCTTGAAGATGAAAGTGATTGTATATGATCCACACGTTACCCCAGAACAGATCCAAAAACATGGATATGAAAGCGTTTCTTTGCAAGAGCTTTATAAACGTGCAGATTACATCACCATTCATGTCCCCAAGCTGAAAGAAACGATTGGACTGCTCAATAAATCAGCTTTTGATCAGATGAAAAAAGGGGTCATGGTTATCAATTGCGCTCGAGGTGGCATTATTAATGAGTCGGACTTGTATAATGCTTTAGAATCTGGGCAGGTTGCTGGTGCCGCATTGGATGTATTTGAAACAGAACCACCAGGACAAACACCTTTGATTACTATGGATAATGTCATCTGTACACCGCATCTCGGCGCATCAACCAAAGAAGCCCAGTCGAATGTCGCATCAGATGTTGCTGATCAAATCATAGATTATTTAAAAAATGGTACGATCCGAAATGCAGTGAATGCACCCAATGTCAGTGGAGATTTGATGAAAATTCTTGGTCCATACCTGAGACTTGCAGATCGTATGGGCGCTTTTCAAGCACAAATGACAGATCAGCCCATTACAGAGGTCAATCTCGAATATCTAGGCGCATTCAAAGGAATGGATATTTCCCCTGTCACAACAGCAGCGCTCAAGGGTTTACTTGAACCTGTCGTTAAATATGCAGTTAACTTTGTTAATGCCGCATCCATTGCGCAAAGTAGAGGTATCAAAGTTTCTGTCACCAAGAATGATTATTCAGAGGATTATCAAGACTTAATCAATATGCGGGTGAAATATGGAGAAAAAGAAAATATTGTTTCCGGCACCCTGTTTGGAAAGGATCCAAAGTTGGTTCGCGTGAATAATTTCCGCGTTGAATTAACACCAGAGGGAAACCTGCTGATCATTACAAATGAAGATAAACCCGGTGCAATTGGCAGCATGGGCGTTTTACTGGGAGAAAACAATATTAATATTGGAGCAATGCATGTAGGACGCGCCATTGAGGGAAATCTGAATGTGATATATATTGTCACAGACATATCTGTTTCACAAGCCATTCAGAAAAAAATTCTTGCATTGCCTCTCGTTAAATCAGTTATGACTGTTGAATTATAATTGTATTCTTTTTGAGCGTTTATTGGGTATCAAAACTCAGTTTTGTGAATTGACATGTTCGCCCTAACATTTGTTTACGAACAAAGGGCGAACAAATATAACCTGAAAAAAAAATCTGATTTGAAGGCAATCCTTTCTAAAAACCCATCAAAATATAACTTCCCCAAACATTTGGGGCATATCCCTTTGACATGCACTGAATCTTTGTTTTTCTTAATGCTTTTGAGGGATTACTGATTGATTGGCGCAGCCAGTTTTCATAAAAAAGCAATAGAAAAGTGGATGCTTCGCTATGTTTCATATGCCATATTGGCGATAATACAAAACGACAACCTGCCATATGAAATGCTGCTGCCATTTGAAAATGGGCACTGTGATGAATACCTACCTTGCGAGAATCACATTTATTTGTTAAACAAACCAGTTCTGTACCATTCAGGTTTAGATGCAAAATTTCATGATCCAATAGCAAACCATCCTGACTATTTGGACTGATCTGTCTTTGAAATCCCTTATTCGCGCCTGCCAATGCCAGTCCACCCCGAATTGCAACATATTTATCCACTGATTGTGTGAAATAGAAACAATCTACAGACATGTGAAGAATTCTTGGAGGATATGATAATGTTTTTAGAGCTGTTTCAGTGGCATGGGTATCGGACAAAAATACAGGAGAAGCATGACGACTGACATTATAGACAGTTAGAATATTTTCAATCGCATGTTTTTCATCCGGATGGGGTTGATATTGATTATTCAATTGGCTGCCCGCTGGTATAGGGATGTGATTTGCGACGCTTTTTGTTAATTCTACATTTTTTTCATTTAATGATGCTAGTTTGGTTTGAGAAAATGAATCATAGTTTACATTGCCCACAGCCATCAACGAACCTGTATACAAATGGGTTTTATTTTTCATAAAATCAAGTGCTGAAAATACTCGGCACACCAGTTGACGCATGAGCCAGTATTTACCATTAGATAGTTTGAGCCTGGAAAAAGGAATCATTTGTCCAATTCCATTTGTTGCAATATACACAGACTGTAAAGATTGAATATAGGGCTCAAATTCACCGAACAATTGTTTATACAATCGCTTTTCAATTTGTGTGGTCTGTTCCGGGCGCTTTTCACGTTTTAACTCCTGAATCAATGCTTGCGTTTTATGCACATCTCCCAAATCCCTGGATAATATATTGGTGGTATTTTCATGCTCAGATAAAATTAAAACAGCCATCCATCGCGTTTGAGTGGATCGGGATGTTGTAAAATTAATGACATCATAGGGATATAAATGAATAAAGGCACTGTTTCTAGGCAGTCGATAGGGTAGATTGATCATGCGACGTTGAAATAATGTATTCATATCAAGATATCCTGGCAATTTCTTATTGACCGCTCCTGGAAAATGATCAAGATATTGCCATCGTAACATAACGTCAGCAAGATAGGTGATGACCTCAGAGTCAATCATTTCACGCGCCAATGTAAACAATGCATGACAGAATGTTTGTGCATTGAGAGTAAATGTCGTTTGATCAGAAACTGACATATCTTTTTTACGAAGATTATCCCACTGGGCTTTATAAAGTGCCGGTTCAATTCGTTTCAACAAATTCAAAGCATCAATATTTCGTTTCTCTTCTACCATACACCCAATGAGGTTAGACAGTGCGTGAAGTGTTTCCGGGTGTGATGGCCCGAGTGTAGATTCATTCAAACGAAAGACCTTATCCATCAATGGAATGGCTTCAGGGCAATTGCCTTGTTGTTTATATATTTGTGCAAGAAATTGCAGGCTATTACGTGTACTATTCAATATACCTGAATAGGTGTTGATATTATTTTTCAACAATTTTTCTGCGGCTTGAAATTGTGATTGGGCAATATATGTTTCTGCAAGCCGTTTGGACAGGCTTAGGGTTTTTTCATGCGTACCATATCTTTTTTGACAATTATGAAATGCCTGTTCATAAACTGTTGCAGCATGAGAGTAGTCTTTTTGATCAAATAAAAAATCTGCCAGTGCTTTTTGTGATGCTATTGTTTTGGGATGATTCTTGCCTGAAATTTTTTTTGTAAGTTCAATACTTTTTTGGAGTTGTTGTTTGACCTTTTCATTTTGGCCTTGTAATTGATATAATTCAATCAATTTATTATTGTAAGTTAGCTGTAATACATTTTTGGAGCCATGAACCTTTCTACTTAGGTCAATCGCTTTTTGATAAATGTTTTCCGCTTTTTTAAAATTTTTTTTCATGACATGCAGTTTGGCTAGGGACTGAAAAATTTCCAGTTTGGTATGAAATGGTTTTCCACCATGTTTTTGAATCAGTTTTAAAGCACGTTCATAGGTTTTTAACGCAAGATCATAGGATTGGCAATGAAAATACGTTTTTCCTGCTTGCATCAGCGGTGTTAGATTTGCTATCGAATTATTACCAAAAAGGTTCGTGTTGATTTTGACCGCCTGAGTGACATATGGACGTGCTTTTGCGTAAGCGTGGTTGTGAATATAAAATTGGGCCAATTGATTAATACTCTCCAATGTTTTTCTATGGTTGGTTCCAAAAATGTCCTGATACGCAATATTAATCAACTGGAGTATTTCTTCTGTTTTATCGATCTTGCCCCATTTTTTATAAAACTGTCCTAATTTTTCTAGCATATGCAATGTATGCTCATGTCGTTCTCCATATAGTTTTTTTTGGATGACATAAGCTTGCTGAAAATGTTTTTCAGCAGCAGCATATTTTTTTTGTTTTTCATAGATATCAACAAACAGTTGATGAATATTTAAACATTCTTCAGACATCATGTGATAGTAAGATTTAACATGGTCATAGGCTTGATTGGCGAAATCTAGGGATTTTTCAAACTGTTCATTTTTCAACGCGGTTTTTGCATTTTGAATTGTGGTATCCAGGACATCATCTGAAGCATCAAATGTGGGAAAGTTTGACATTTCTGTCTGCACTGGCTGAAATAACCGCTCGGATTTGTTAGTTGTTTGGGAGAAGACACGGCTTTGCGTGTTAACATCAATTACGTATGCATACACTACTGCCAAAATGGCGATAATAAATATTCTTTTATACATAAACATCCCTTTCATATCATTGCTTATGTAGCCAGAATAACTTATTATTTGATTTATTTCAATAAATATTTTATCCAAGTGAATTCATTTCACTGGAGATATTATCAATGGCAATAGGCGATAGACTGTCTTTTTTGGTTTCAAGTCCAGTGGATTCAGTTGATGATGATTTCAAATTTTCTTGAACAGGCGTAAATTCCATTATATGTGTCAATTGCCTTTCAAAAGCATCGATTAATTGATTTGGATCGGGAATTTGTTTGCTATCACATACAACACCTAATCTAACATGTTGATTATAGCTTAATATGGTTGTTCCCAATCCGATGTGTCCAATCCTTGGTAGCCAAAACATGATATTATGCGCTGGAATGTTATTGATATAAAGAGTTTGGTTTGGCCCTTGCGTATTGGTCATGAGGAATGAATTTTTTTTGGAGAATGGAATGGCTATTTTCTCAGCAAATGTATCTGCTGACACACCGATACGCATCATTGATGCAAAGGCAGAAACAGCATCCGGTAAACTATCAAGTTTTTGTAACCTTCGTTTGACTTCAGTGATGCGAAGAATCGGATCCTTGATATGAACCGGTAAATCGAAAGGAATCAGACCAAAACGCACAGCACCAGAATATCCCCCCTGACTGACGCGCATATCTACCGGTGTAATTGCGCGAATCTCTCGATAGTCTACAGGATCATTGCGATGTTTTAAGTATTGCTTAATCGCTCCCGCAAGGGTTGAAATAAAAATGACATTGATTGATGCATTGGTTGCACTGGAAAGCGCAAGGATCTTTTGTAGAGAAAAACTTTGGCTCCAGACAAATTGCTTTTTATGTCCAAGATCTGATTTTAAAATGCTGTCAGAATCAGGATTCATCAGGATAATTCGGGCAATTTCACCAAGCCTGTCTGAGGTTGTACCCATAACAACGCGCACTTTTTCGATCAGAAAGAAAGGATTGGTCATTGGCTTTAAACAACCTGTTATCATAGATTGAACTGTAGAAAGCGTCATTTTTATTTGGGACTGCAAATGATGTATGGTATCTGATAAGCCTTGCAATTTATTTCGTTCTTTATTTGCAATAGCTTCATTATCTTGATTTGATTCACTTGAAGAGGTATCTGATAAGTTCCACAATACTTGAATCAAATCAACGCGATCCATAAGACTTTGGTGAATACGTGCAATGATAGCACAGCCATTTTTGTATTTTTTTACCAATATAAATTGCCACAGCGGCTTACGCATATCCATCGGAACAGATATAATGTCGCTCATCAGTTGTTGTAATTCAGCCTGATCATTTTCATTTTTCAATCGAACCAATTCAACATGTGTACGTACATCCAGTTGTTGATCTTCAATCCAAAAATATTGTTTGGGGGAATCAATATCTTCTATGATCTTTTCTCGAAATGGCATCAAATGAAACAAGCGTCTTTTGACTAACTCTCTGAATGCTCGAATATCAATGGGTGCAGAAAGCTCAATTAAACCTGTGAATATGGACAAATTATTGGGATTGTCAACAGATAACCAGAACAGACCTGTATCAGACACCTTTTTTTTCATTAAATACTCCTTGTTTTTATTCATGGATCACGTTTGGTGATGGTTTGCCTATCAAATAACCTTGTGCATAATCAATATCAAATTGCTTAAGCATGAGCAATATTTTTTTATTTTCAACAAATTCCGCAATTGTCAGAATATTCATTTCTTTCGCAATCATAGCAATTGCTTTTACAATGGATTGATCTTCCTTATCAATATGAAGATTACGCACAAACATACCATCAATTTTTATAAAATCGACATTCAATTCACGCAAATATATAAATGATGTAAATCCGACACCAAAATCATCCAAAGAAAATTTACATCCCATATTTTTTAGAACTTTAATAAAATGAGTAGCAGCTTTTAAATCATTTATGGCTGCGGTTTCTGTAATTTCAAAAATTATTCCTGTTGGATCAGCAGATGATGATTGAATGGTTTCTTGTAAAAAGGACAATAATTGCTCATCTCCCAGATTCTTGCCAGATATATTCATTGAAAAAGCGAGTGGATTACCTGCGTCAAGCAATTTTTTTTGATAGATAATTGTTTTTTGCGCAATCATTCTATCAATATCTCCAATTAGTCCAAGTTGTTCAGCAGCAGGAATAAACGAACCGGGTAAAAGAATATTTCCATTTAAATCTCGCATACGTGCGAGGGCTTCGTAATGATGAATTTCATTATCTTTTAAATCTAGAATTGGCTGAAACCAGGTTTCAAATCGTCCATCCTTGAGCGCCGGTAAAATCAATTCTCTTTGTTTAAAAAGGGATGAAATAGAATTGTCTTGCAGGTCTGATTCCTGAAACAAATGCCAGTTATTACGACCTTTTTTTTTGGCAATATTTAACGCAGTAAACGCTTTTCTGACAAAATCATCAGAGGAATGATCTGTATCTTTTTGGTATACCATACCAATAGCCAGTGAAGAATTAACTGAATTTTTTGAAAAACCATAGGTTGACACCTGGTGAATCATATCTGATATCATGTCAACCAGGGGCTTTGTGTTGTCTATATCAAATACAAAACCAAATGTGGCTTCACTTATGCGACCCATAATCTGTGGTGAACTATATGATTGACAGATTTTTTGGATCAATTGAATCACCGCCCGAATATAGTCATCTGTAAAATTTACACCATAGGCATCATTAATCAATTTATAGTCTGTTAACTGAATCAAGAGCATGCAATATGTATTAGTGGAGGGCAGTTTTTGTGTGATTGTTTTCATATAACAGGATCGGTTGAATAATCCAGTTACCCGATCAAATGATTCAAGATATTGTGCTTTTTCAAGTGATAGCATTTGCTTGGATATGTCTTCATGAATGGCCAAAAAATTAATAATATTATTAGACTCATCATGAATAGGGGTAATTAAAACATCTGCCCAGAATATCTGCCCATTTTTTTTCTTGTTTTTAACCTTTCCCTGCCATGTTTTACCGCTAACAATCGTATTCCACATTGATGCCAAAACATGTTGATCTGTTTGAGTGGATACGAGAATATCAGATTTTTGGCCGATGACCTCATCACTTACATAGCCTGTAAGTTTTTCAAAAGTAGGATTCACATAAACGATTGTACCGTCTGGCTCTGTAATAAAGATGATATGGATGCTTTGCTCAAGTAAGGCATTAAAAGTTTTAAGCGACTTTTGTGTTTGTTTTTCCTGGGTCAAGTCACGAACAGTGCCAAACATCCGAACCGGATTTCCCTGATGATCATATTCAATATCACCCAATCCATGAACATGGCGTATTGTTCCATCACCCATAACAATTCGATGTTCAACGCTGTATTTATGACCATGCTTAAGAGTCTGATCAATGGCTTGTCGTAAATGATCTCTGTCTTCAGAGTAAATCATTTGTATATATTTTTGATAATCAATTGTTGTCTTTTTTGGATCTAATCCAAAAACGCGATAGGTTTCATCAGACCAGCTAATTGTATTGGAAACAATATCCCAATTCCAACTACCAATATGTGCCAATTTTTGGGCTTCTTTCAACTGTATTTCGCTTTGTATCAGTTGTGACAAAATTTCCTTTCGTTCTGTAATGTCCTGAACAATAATGATAAAAATAGTTGATGAATCACTTGAAACATATTGAATTTTAATTTCTACAGGGTAAACGCTGATATCTTTTCGACAATGGAAGGTCTCAAAGCTGATCCATTTCTGCTTACCTTCTTTTAAATTCTTTAAGTTTGAGATATAGTGCTTTTTCGTCATTTCAGGCGTTAATTCCCAGGGAAACATATTCTTTAGTTCAGTTTCCGAATACTGCAAATTGTCGCGTGCCCCTTTATTGGCCTGGATAATCTGGAAACTGTCAGGGTCTACCATGTATATTTCATGATTAACCTGGTCAATAATCCGCCCCATACGAGTAATCAGTTGTTCTTTCGATTTTAGTTCTGAAATATCAGTGACCTTAGTGACTTTATATTGCTTATTATTGTCAGACTTGATCATGCCAGCAGATACAAAGATATTTAAATGTTTTCCATCTTTGCGTTGGACAACCCATTCTTGTGGCATTTCTTCTTTATTCACAAAAAAATCATCATGCAGCTTTTTTGCAGCCTGTCGATTTTGCGGTGGTACAACCATTGAAAAATGTTTGCCAATTAATTCTTCACGTGCATATCCATAAAGTTTGCAATAGGCATTACTAACCTCAACAAATAATCCATGTTTATCGGTTATACATGTGCCAATATCGGCAGCATGAAAGGCCTTAAAATATAAGTCTTGATTTTGCATAATGGATACTCCTGAATCCTGACATTCTTGATTCTGTCCTGTTTGATACAAGAATTTGAATATCAAGGGATAGCTTTTTTTTTGGTATCCTTAACACTTTCAGAATAAAGATCAAGAAATAATTTCTTTAAATTTGGCGATTAATCTTTATATCTATCGAAAAAATAAAAAAATTTTTTTATTTTTTTCCTAATATTTATTTATTTATGTCTAGTTAAGCGTCGAATGACAACATTCATGATATGATCGTCCAGCTTTGGTTTTTCCTGGCATATTTATTTCCTTGATCAGAAATTGTAATAGAAGATCGGGGTACATATTGAAGATTTTCTTTTTTGATACAAGCCTATTGGTAAAAAGATGTTGAGATGAACATGGATCAGAGTGTTTAAAAGATACAACTTTTGTAGCAAATAAAAATCCAATTACCATATCTCTTCGTCTTTTCAAATATGATATCTGTAAGGCTCTAAAAATCCATCGTAAGCGCTAAATCTCCACCTTCATCTGCTTGAATTTTCATGTCAGGATATCGTTTCTTGAAAACCTTAATCATGGCAGCATTTTCTCGTAAAACAATTGCAGTAAATCCGATATATTGATTATTTTTTGCTATCCCCTCTAATACCTCAAGTAGATATGATGCCACTCCCTGCCCTTGAAAATCTTCTCGAACAACAAATGCAATTTCAGCGCGCTTATTTTCTGCTTCTGCATAGGTACCAATGCTCATAATTTCCTTTCTGCCCTTATTGCGGACCAAACCGATTATTGATATATGTGTGCTATAATCAACTGATGCCCAGTGTTGTTGGGCCATTTCATGGGAAAAGGTTTTTATTCGTTGAAAAAAACGAAAATACACAGTTTCATCTTTTAAAGAGTAGAAAAAATTGCGATATGCAAACTCATCTGATGGTAACAATGGCCGGACAGCTATATTTTTACCATTTTTCAATTGCTTATGTGATTTGTAACCCTCAAGGAATAATAAATCCGCTTTATGAGGCGGTAACTGATCCTTGAAAATATATCGATGTTTTTTGGCTTCATCAATTAATTCTTCCCTGAATTTTGGATGGGCAATTTGTGCCAGTTCCATGACACGTTGATAAATGCCTTTTCCATAAAGTTCTGCAATACCATATTCAGTCACAACAAAATTAACATCCCCCCTTAATGTACCAACGCCCGCGCCATCCCCCAAATTGCTGACAATTCTGGAAACAGTTCCATTTTTTGCAGTTGAAGGCAGCGCAATAATTGAAAATCCACCTTTAGACATGGCAGCGCCACGAATGAAATCTGCCTGGTCTCCAATACCACTATAAAATTTAAACCCAACTGAATCTGTACAGATCTGACCGGTTAAATCCACTTCAAGAGCTGAACTGATTGAAATAAAGTTATCATTTTGGGCAATAACATTCGGATCATTTACAAAATCAGAAGATCTGAAATAAAAAAGAGGATTATTGTCTACAAAATCATATACTTTTATTGTTCCTGAACATAGGCTAGTTACAGCTTTGCCTGGAAGTAATGTTTTTTTAGAGTTATTGATAATACCTCTTTTAAAAAGTGGAACCATTTCATCAGTGATCATTTGGGTATGCAGTCCAAGATCCTTTTTGTGGAAGAGACTGGCAAGGATGGCACTTGGAAGACTACCAAATCCGATTTGCAGTGTTGCCCCATCTTCAATCAATTCGGAAACATAGAAACCAATACGTTGCGTAACTTCCTTGTCATGCATTATTGGAATAACACTCACAATCGGTTCTTCATAAGGGACTAGATAATCAATTTGATCAACATGAATAAAACTATCACCCATCGTTCGCGGCATTCTGGGATTTACTTGTGCAATGATCATTTTTGAATATCGAATTGCAGGATATGTAACATCAACAGAGACCCCCAAACTACAAAAACCATAGCGACATGGCGGACTCACCTGAACCAGTGCAACGTCCAGCCCGATATGATTATTTCTAAACAATTTGGGAATTTCTGATAAGTAGGCCGGAACATAATCAATTTTACCATCAAATGCTGCCTGTCGCATGCGTGCGCTGACAAAAAACAGTTTGATAAAAAAACGACGCATAATATCCGGATCATCAACAAATTGAGCCAAGGTAGATGATAACATTTGATAGATCATAATATCATACATACTTTTATCATTGACAAGGGTTCTTATCAAATGCTGCGGTTCACCAGTTCCTGTGCCTAAAAACACGCGGCTACCGCGTTTGATTTGTGCAATAGCCTCCGCACCTGATTTGACTTTATGATTATTTTTTGGCAAATCCAGGTGAAAAGGGCCTTTTTTTTCGTTATGATTCTTTGACATAATGATATTTCCCATTATTTTCAAGGTATCTGAGTATTTTTATGTGAGCTTGTTTCAAGTGATTATTTAATATATGCTATTTTAATGAAATTTTCAACTTTGATTCTTGACATTTGGAAACCTTATTATATACTTAATACAATTAAAAAATCATCTACAATAAAAGGAAGAATCCAAAAATGTTGAAATACAGCTTTTATATATCATTCGTCATTTTTATTGCCGGATTGATATTCAGAATGGCACAATGGATTCGTTTAGACCTTGATACAGATAGTGCTGAACAATCTAAGGTTAAACGAGCGTATGCTTTATTTGAAAGTTTATGGAATCACCTGGTCAGTGCGCAAGCCTTGCTCATGCTGAAAGCCATTTTTTGGGATGGTTTACTGCAAGTGCGGATACTCAGGTCAAGCCCATTGAGATGGCTTGCCCATATGTCAATTTTTTGGGGCTTTATGCTGTTACTGTTTTTTCATGCCCTTGATGATTATATTTCTGTATGGGTTTTGCCTGATTATGTATCAACGATCAATCCATACATGTTTTTGCGAAATCTGTGTGGTTTTTTCGTCTTATCGGGGGTCATCATTGCCCTGTATCGGAGACGAAAACAATTCATAATAAAACAGATATCCAATTGGATGGATTATTCTGTTTTGGGACTAATTGCAGCCATTATAATATCCGGTTTTATGCTAGAAGCGCTTCAAATAATTTCAGAAAATCAATTTGAGAACATGGTTTCAGACTACATGATTTCAGATGATGAATCCGAAATATCGGCATTACGCGCTTATTGGGCAAAAAACTATTTCGTATCTTTTGCACAGCCAGTTGAAATCACCAATGAATCTGTACTTCAAGCCGGCCACAGTAGTCATCAGGATTCATGTGCTTCATGTCATTCGCTGCCGCAGTATGCATTTGTGTCGTATAACTTGACACAATTGTTATCCCCTTTTGCAGCTGTTTTAAATGCATTTCATATGGATTCTGTTCTGTTGGTCGTTCACTATATGCTGTGTTTTATCGGATTGGCATGGCTGCCATTCAGCAAAATGTTTCACATGCTGACCACACCTCTAAATTATTGTATGGATGCTTCCAGTCAGGAATCAAGTTATCTGGCGGCAAAGGCCAATGGAAAAATAGTTTCATTAGATGCCTGTACGCACTGTGGTGTTTGTTCTGAAAAATGTTCTGTTGCACCAATATACAGGGTTTTTGGTAATGATTGTATTTTACCATCAGAAAAATTAGGCGCAGTATTGTCGATGGCTGCTGGAAAACATCCCATTGCTTTGGAAAACTTGTCATCAGGCAATGCTATTTGTACAGAATGCAATCAATGTACAATCAATTGCCCATCTGGAATCCCCTTATTAGAAATCTGGCAAACAACAAAAAAAGAATTGCAAAATAAAGGTCTGGATCACCCTGAACAATTAATTAAAAAACATTCAGCTTATGAATGGGCGGATTTATGGAATTCTCAGCCACAAATACCACAAGCATATCATTCATATATCTCAGATGATCCCCAAACCTATGAAGCCTGTGTTCAATGTTCCATCTGTACACAGGTCTGCCCTATTGTAGCAGCAGCATCAAGTAGTGGTGACCCCATTGATTTGACACCTCAGCAAGTCATGAATTTATTGCGTATTGGACTAAAAGATAAAGCGTTGGGCACACAGATGGTCTGGACATGTGCCACATGTTATATGTGTCAGGAAAATTGCCCACAACATATTCCTGTAGCAGATGTATTATATGAACTGCGCAATATTGCCCATGCGCAAATAAATTTCAAACAAACAGGAGAAAAATAAGCATGCAATTGAAATACAGCTACTTTCCAGGATGCAAGATTTCTGGCCAACTGTCAGAATATGGATTATCAACAGAATCCCTCATGACATTGCTTGGAATCGAATGGGTGGATCTCCAGTTTAATTGTTGTGGATATCCCATACGCCATCAGAATATGGAAGCATCAATCTTCTCAGCCGCCAGAAATTTGGCACTGGCCGAACATGCACATTTGGATATCATGACTCCTTGTAAGTGTTGCTTTGGTAATCTCAAACATAGTCAACATATGCTGAAGAATAATCCGGATTTATTTAAACGTATGAATGAACGTCTCAAAGCAGAAGGGCTTTCATATTCTGGTAGCATAGAAATTAAACATTTATTAAGTGTCCTCTATTATGATATTGGATTGGACAAACTTAAAACCCATATTTTACATCCATATCAATCTCAAACATTGGTTGCAGCAAGTTATGGTTGTCATGCCCTTCGTCCTTCTGGAATAACGAATTTTGATCATCCTTTTAACCCCACGATATTTGAAAAAGTAATCTCAATATCAGGAGCACAAACAGTTTTTTGGCCCAAACGAACTGAATGCTGCGGACAGCCTATATCTGACAGAAATTCTGCTTTATCAAAAGCACTGCTCCAATCAAAAGTTTCAGATGCCATTCAGGCGGGAGCCAATATGATTTGTACGGCCTGCACCTATTGTCAAATGCAATATGAAAGTTTCGGTCAGGGGAAATTGCCTGTTGTAACTATTTCACAATTGCTCAAAAATGCGATATCAGGTACTTAGTTTCAAAAGCATCCTCATTCAGTAACGATTTTAACATATGGAAATGAACATGTTTTTTACACAACCCATTCAATCGAATATTCAATCATCATTTAGCAGTGAACAAAGTGTGCCACTCTTAGAAGCTTTTGATCGTGCAAGCATGATTATGAAAAAACAACAAACAAGTATTGGTAAGATTCAGAATGATTTTGATGATTATGTTAAAAGTGATAGTAATCGAAAAGCTGAAATAAAAAAAGATTTGCTGATTGAATTGGCAACAAAAGCAGATATTGAAATTCTAAATGGAAAAATTGATACACTTAGAGCTGAAATGAACGGTCATATTAATTCACTTAGAGCTGAAATGAATGGTCATATTGATTCACTAAAAAATGAGATGCTTGCACATAACAATGAAAATCTTGCATATAAAAATGAAATGCAAGGAAGTTTCAATTCACTAAAAAATGAGATGCTTGCATATAAAAATGAAATGCAAGGAAGTTTCAATTCACTAAAAAATGAGATGCTTGCATTTCAAAATGAGATGATAGGCGAATTTAAAAGCATTCGTTTATGGATTAAAATGCTAGTTGCCCTTACATTTTTTGCAGCAACTTTTTATAGTCCGACAGCCCAATTACTGATAAAAATGTTTAAATAAAGTAAGAATTTTTGGAAATACTTATGCCAAAGTCTCGTCAGGAAAAGATTAAACGAATATACGATTTATTTCAAACAGATGACCATGTACTCATTTTGATAAATGCTGATCCTGATGCCATAGCAAGTGCTATGGCAATGAAACGAATTCTATGGCGTCATGTGAGTAATGTCACTGTTTCCCATGTAAACAAAATTGTCCGACCGGACAACCTGGCTATGATAAGGTTGCTTTCTTCAAAACTCGTTCATTTTGAAAAAATTATGCCAGAAAAATTCAATCGTTTCGTGCTTTTGGACTCCCAGCCCAACCATCATCCAATTTTTTCGCAATTCTCATATGATGTCATCATTGATCATCATCCAGATACGATGCCTCAAGCATCTTTTGTGGATATTTATCCTCAATATGGTGCGAATGCAACCATAATGACAGAATATTTAAGAACAGCAAAAATCAAACCTGCTTCTCATTTGGCAACAGCGTTATTTTATGCAATCAAGACCGATACTGGAAACTTTAATCGTGCGGCTCTGACTGAAGACGTTCGTGCCTTTCAATACTTATTTCCATTGGTTAACAAGCATATTATTCAGAAACTCGAATTTGCAGAAATGCGGATGGATTTTCTAAAATACTATCAAATTGCTTTAGAGACAATGACGATACGTGAAGGTAAAATTTATGTTTTTTTGGGGTCTGTTTCAACGCCAGACATATGTGTTTCAATTGCAGATTTTTTTACTCGTATTCATTCTGTTACCTGGAGCATTGTCTCCGGCATATGCAAAAATGAATTAACAATTGTTGTTCGAAATGATGGCATGCAAAGGGATGCTGGAAATGCCATTCAAAAATCTTTTGGTAAATATGGATCCGCCGGTGGACATAAAAGTATGGCTCGGGCACAGATACCGCTCACAAATATCGAAAATGTCATTGAATGCGAGAATACAAAAAAAACATTGGAATGGATTATTGGCACATTTGAAAAACATGCACGTAAACATAGAGCTAAACAAATACCATTCAAAAAAATACTGGAATCATAACCCATTAACATTTGATAAATACTTTAGCACGATCAGAATATCTTTTAGAGTTAATTGTCCATCAGTATCAAAATCTCCAGTTTTTTGCCATTGCGGAATGTTAAGTCTGACCAGTGGATCACCTGTTAACGTAAACATTTGAACAGTCGAAGGCCTTATTCCTTTCGCATATGATGCCATTTTGGCGCCAATAATCAGGTCTCCTACAGGCAGTTTTGGATTTGATCGTATTAAGGAAAAAAGAGCCTGAGCCAAAATATCAACTTCCCAGAGTTGCGCCATAGCTGTTGGTGCCAAAACAGCGATAGCTGCTTTATTTTCCGCTAACATCAGCTTTTGCGATAGACTGTAACGATCTGGCAATGCAAAATAACCAGACAAACAATTTAAAGACACATAAAATGTCAGGGGGGTATCCGAATGAATAAAATGAATATCATCAGCATGCAATATGGGCTCACCTGCCCAATTATCAATACTGCCATGCCCCATATAAGTCGCAATCAATGCGCCATGATTCAGGTAATCAAACATTTGATCGGTCAATATGTTTATTTTTTCAGGATCGGTAAGCGCTAAATGAACTTGTTCCATTCTGAAAGATAGATATTTCATTGCATTTTGACATATTTTTGAAAAAATATTTTCTGAATCATTATCTGAAATAAACAGATTGCGTTGGCGTGTTGTATTGAGTCCTTTACTGTAGTTCAACCGCTTAAGTACCATTTTTTCGATATCTGAAACCTTTTTTCCAGGAAGTCGGCCGATGATGATATCTGGATACAGATCATCTCCATCAATGCAGACCAAATAATGATCATTTGGGGTCAATCCCACACCTTCCATATAAGATAAATAGATTGGGACTTCATTTTGTTTGCCTGTTTGAAAGAAGTCTAAATAATCAATATTACTGTCACCCACCAATAATATGTATGCAGGCGGGTTTTTCCACTGATGAAATGCATAATTCAAAAAAGTCTGAACTGCCTTAGGATGAACAATTCCCCCATTAAAAGTATCATAGATTGTATCTGGAGAAACAACCATTGTGCTGATTCCCAGACCAGTATAGTAATCGAGTAATGGTTTCACAGCGGGGACAAATTTTTGTGGTGTAAGTATAATATAACTTGCATCATTTTCTGTTGAATACAGCTGCTCACTTCTTGACCATTGAATTTCAGGAGTTAATATTGTTGAATCCGTGCATATTAGAATCCTACTGGACTGGTTATTAAAAAAATTAATTTGATAGGTTTCATGCGTTTGTGTGATAATTGTTGATATCAATAATTCTGGCACTTTGGGAGTTGAAATATCGATAATTCGAGTTGGCATAGATGTAAAGCCCGATATTTCAATATTTTGTGAAAATTGATCTGTTTCAACAATTGCCAGGTTATTCTTTGCAACCAAAGAGCTGGGATAACGAAGACTGAATCTATTCACAAACAATTTATCGGCCCAAAAACCTGAACTTAACTTCGTTTGAATGATAAGTGTATTATTTTGAGACCTCAAAATATCAGTAGGCAAGGGAATACATACATGAAACAAGCTGTTTGCATGAAACTGGTTTTGGTATACATCATGATCGTTGATCCAAATCTGAATATCATGAAAACTATTCGTTTTTTCTTGAAAAACAATGCTGAGTTGTGTGGGAATATTCGTAGCCAATAGATTGATGCCTGGCAAATTAAAAGTTGTTGAAAATGTATCCGGTGCAACCAGTAAATCCCAAAAAATAAAATCCGCTTCAGGCGCACCAGGTGTAGCAGGCCAAAAATGTTCAGCATAATTATTTTCAAAATCAACTGTATGCCAGCCATACGTTGCATATGTGTTTTGACTTGGCGAAGCATCCCTGACTGACATCCGCAGGCCAGGTGAATCGCCCCAAAATAACTGATATACATTTATATTGGTATAATGATTGTCGATTGACTGTCCATAAAAATCAATTGAATCATCCTTTTTTAAGTAAGAAGATTTTGTATTGATTATCAATGGAATTTGTTGTCCAATATGCCATAACTGAAGATAGGATGCTGGTTTTTGAGATAGTGGAAATTGATGTTTTTCTAAATCTGAATATGATATCCGATACAATGCATTGGCTTGAATGAATATATTTAATTTTTGTTTTTGCGAAGTCTTTGATTGTTTTTTAAGGCCTGGTAATGATAATTTTTGGGGCGAATAATTCATAATCATTTGAGATTTGATGGGATCCAGGAAATGATAATTGTGATGTTTTAAATCAGGAGTTTTTTTTTGGGCGCAATTGATTGAAAACGTTACTTGATGAATAATTTTTAATTCTTGTGTTACTGGATTCCATTGAAAAGGACGTATCAGAATTCGAACCACATTTGTGCCAGACCATTTTGATAAGGGATCTGTCTGAAAAATGTGTGATGGATAAAACTGATTTGTTTCATAGGTTTGGTTGTCTTTAATATGAACGAATCTTTCATTAATCATGCTCGGTGCGGGTGGGATGTCATGCAATGAACAATGTGTCTGTTTCATATCAATAATAGTGATGGTAATGGGCGTTTGTTCATTGCATTGGAACAAAAATCCTGTTTGAGGTAATTGAGGTTTCCCCCGCTCTGTTGTCATTGCCCAGCCAGAAATCCATTGTTGATGACTCAGGTTATAATCAGGGAGTATAAATTTGTACTGAACTCTTTCATTGTTTTTGTGGATGGGATAAATGTGGGCATAAATGTTTATCAGGGTGAAATTTAATTCGATACATATCAAGCTGATACAGATAATTATAATATGTTTCATGCTTTTTTGCTGGTACTTGATATAATTATCTCTTTGAGTTGAGATAAAGCATTAATATGATATTTTGCATGCAAGGTATCATTTTGAAAAGCAACAAAATCAATTTCTGCTCGCATGGCGGCCTGTTCATCAACCTTTGTATCGCCAATGTATAAAACCCGATCTCTGGTAATTTGGAAATAGGAAATAATATCTGTAATCATTTCAGGATCTGGTTTTGGATTTTTTACATCCAAAGCTGTCTTAATTCTGTCAAAATATGAAGAAAGCTCAAACATGTCTACTACTTTTGGCATTGTATCAGATCGATTTGTTGCAACAGCTGTTCGACATGGTGGACGAATACTTTCAATTAATGGTTTCAACTCAGGGTCTAATTTCATATGCTTGATATAATGAGAATAATTTATTCTTTTTAAATATGCAATCACATCTCTATCAGCAATATTGTGAGGCTCGCATAGATGTCGAATGGCATCAGACGCAGAATGTGAATGTGCGTATTCAAATTGCTCATCGTTCATTTCTGGTAAATTGAAATGTGCTAGCATGTCATTATAGTATAAACGATTAACCCATCGGGTATCAAACATGACGCCATCACAGTCAAAAATAATCAGATCATATTTCATAGCATATTGTTCCTATTTTTTTTTACAGTGTTTGTTTTAATTTTTGCTGATATAGTCTATAATCATATCAATTGTCAAGGTGCGAGAGATGTTTGGTTTGTTTAATATATTCTGATGGTAATGCAAAAATCGGACAGGTTAGATGAGTCAGATAAGTCAGACTCGTCTAACCTGTCCAATTATTACAAATGAGGACCATATTTTAGTGCCTTCCACAGTGTGTAATTCATGCGTACAAAAAAAATAAACAAATACATGAATAATATCTTTTTTTATGATATGTAAACAATAAATCTTATTAATACTTGACTGGCAATGCAAGTCAGCTTGTAAAATTTGGGTAAGTTTACAGTTTTTGAAAAAACTTATCCCTCAATACTATTGTATAGAAAGTGAGGCATATGTGATGACAAGAAGAGAATCCTGGTTTGAGCCCCCCTACAATCTTGTAGATATGTTCGAAACTACTGTGAGGAAATTTCCTGACCGAAATAATATCGGTGTCAAACAGTCCGATGGTGAATATCGTTTCTTGACATATCGACAGATGGGTGAACGTGTCAACAATCTTCGCGGCGGTCTTGCTCAATTAGGCGTTGAAAAAGATGATGCTGTCGGCGTGATTGTAAAAAACAGTGTGGAATGGGCAATTGCAGCGATGGCCAGTTATGGCAGAGGCGCGCGATTTGTTCCCATGTATGAGAAAGAACGAGAACAAATATGGGAATATATCATTTCTGACAGCGGCATAAAAGTCCTGTTTGTTGTAAACAATGAGATATTCGAAAAAGTTAAGTATCTTGTGGACAAAAATGAAACCCTTGAAAAAATAATTATTATCGAAGATGATGGCCCTGATTCCTTTGCGGCCCTCGAGGAATTGGGAAAATCTCATCCAGTTCCATCAATCAAGCCTCATTGGAGTGATATCGCTGCGCTAATATATACATCAGGGACAACTGGTGACCCAAAGGGCGTGTTATTGAGCCATGGCAATTTTACATCCAATGTTCAGGCAGCCGCAAAGGCCTTTTCTCATTTGGATGAAACAACAGTGAGTTTATCAATTTTGCCTTGGGCACACTCATTTGGTCAAACTGGCGAGCTGTATCTCGGAATGTATCTTGGTGGCGCAACCGGACTGGTTGGCTCTGTGGATACCATTGTTGATGACTTGCAAAAAGTCAAACCCAACATATTAATTGCAGTTCCGCGAATATTTAACAGAGTGTATGATGGTATTCATCGTCTGATGAAAGAAAAAGGTGGGATTTCAGAGTTTTTGTTCAACCTGGCCAAAAGTGAAGCTGAAAAAAAACGTGAAACCGGTCATGGATCAATCCTGTTTTATATTCTAGATCGCATTGTTTTTTCTAAAATTCGTGCAAAATTTGGCGGTAACCTTAAGATGGCCATTACTGGTAGTGCTGTAATGAATCCCGAAATCGCTACTTTTTTCAGCGACATTGGCATCAGCACATATGATTGTTATGGTCTTACAGAAACAACACCTGCCATGACAATTAACTGCCCTGAAAAAAATAGAATTGGCAGTGTTGGCAGTGCTATTGATAAAGTCACAGTCATCATTGACAAAAGCATGACCGGAGAAAATGCTGAAGATGGTGAAATTATTTGTCATGGCCCCAATGTCATGCAAGGTTATCATAATAAACCAGAGAAGACCGCTGCTGTTTTGATTGATGATCCAGAACTGGGTGTTGGGTTTCGCACAGGTGATCGTGGCAAGTTGGATGAAGATGGCTTTTTGTATATTACTGGTCGATTTAAAGAGGAATACAAATTGGAAAATGGAAAGTATGTCCATCCAGCATCAATTGAGGAAGATATTAAGCTCAACCCATACATTGCCAATGCCATGATATTTGGTGAAGCCAGACCATACAATGTTTGCCTGATGGTTCCTGATTTTGAATCCTTAAGATCATATGTGGAAAGTATCGATTGTACATCTAAATCACATGAGGAGTTGATTCAAACGCCTACATTTGTTGATTTTCTTGAAAATCAAGTGGTTGAACAACTTCGAAACACATATGGCGGTTACGAGATTCCGAAAAGATTCCTTATTATAGCAGATGACTTTTCTATTGATAATGGTTTGCTCACGCAAACCATGAAGCTAAGACGACAAAAAGTTATGGATAAATATGGCGAAGAGTTGATGGAGCTATTTGAAGATCAGGAAGGGTAATCAATCATTTTTCCCCAATTTATTGGCAGATAAACCAACAAATTGGGGATTAAAAATGAATTATTCTGAGATGGTTCCATCAGTCATCCATTTTTGAATGACAGGAGGGGGAACATCATCTTTGTCAATTTTTGAAGCCCGACAATCGCCATCAGCATCAATTTCAAACAGGTAAAAATAACCGGCATTATAACCATATACCTGTTTAACAGTTTCTGATACAGTTTTTTCAGATGTTTCTCCTGGAATTTTTATCATAAAAGTGGTACCTTCGCCTGGTTCCGAATCAACAAATATTTCAGCGCCAAGCTCATCTTGTACCATTTTCTGAATTTGGTCGAGACGCTTCCCGCTTTGAATATTATCATCCGCGTCATAATAACCAGGAGTAAAGATTAACTCTAAACTTTCATCTTCAGATATTTCATCCACAGCCTCCTGTGTCATCAAACCTTTTTCAACAATTGTTTGTTTTACTGTTTCAGCATCTAAACCTTCACCATCATCACTCATTTCAACAAGTAGCCCTTCTTCATCTTCGACAATAGAAACAGAAATATTTGCTTCCTCAACCTTGTTCCGATCAAATCTGTCATCAGGAGCATCAATGTTGTGCTTAATAATATGCATAAACAAATGAATCAAAGGTTCATTGAGATTTTGCGCCAATGCATAATCCATCATAACATCTGAGTCTTCAATTGAAAAAGCCGCACTCTCGCCGGTGACATCAATAATACCTTGAATGATTCGGGCAGTTCGACTCAGGCCATCGTAAACAGAAACCGCTTTTAATTCATTGATTTGCCCCATAAGTTGAGATTTTTCATCAGAGCCAATGTTCAATTTTTTGACATTTTCTGCAATACCTGAAAGGTTTTTGCCTAAAATTTTTAATTTTTTGTCTGGCTTCTCCTGAATTTCAAGGCCAGTCAATTCTTGAAACATTTCTGTCATATTGGAAATGTTATCAGAAAGCTCATTTATTTGTGTTTCACAAATGGACTGCCAATCGTCAGATGCTTCCTTTGCTGTGACCTGCTGAATTGTACTGAGTAATTCTTCAGCCTTATCAATAATGTGATCTTCACCAAATCCACTCGTTAAGCCGGCAATTTTATGTATATTCAGTGACAGGCCTGAAATCAATTCGGAATTATCTGGGGATTCAAATAATTTACTTAATATTTCACCGGCTGTATTTAGACAATAGATTAATTCACCAATAAGATCGGCAGATAAATCAGGATCAACGATAATTGATTCAAGGCTTTGGATCTTTTTCTCTGTTTTTTCAATTTCTTCATTAGCTGTTTTAATTGGCGTAAGGTCTTCAATTATGACGAGAAGTTGCGCAGATCCATCCTCTGCCTGGCTAATCATTTGATATCCAATACGAATCTGTCGAGACTCTTTTTCAACCATTTCAGAGTCCTCTTCAGCATTCGTCGCAGGTGGAATGATATCTAATATTTCTAAAGGATTAACTGTTCCTGGTTCCCCTAAGGTTTGAACAAACAACTTCAAATAATCGGATATCGTTTTGCGTTGATCTTCAGTGAGATTGAGTATATCCAACAAATTTTTATTTTCCAGGTCGGATTGCCCAAAAATCTCTGTGCAAATATCAGTGTATTCAGCGCTAACACTAAGATTTTCATTAACAATCAGTAATCCAATCGGCAAACTGCTCATCAGTATGCCATATTTTTTTTGAAGCTCTACAAACTCTACTGAATCAACTTGTTTCTCTTTTGATTCAGGAGCCGGTTGAAAAGCCAATTCTTCAGATTCATTCAGATGAATAGATACTTTAGCCATCACCTGAGGCGGTTCATCATCATTTATTCGCCTGACAAGTTCATACGTTTTCAATGAATCATTCTGATTTTCCTGAGACATGCATTCCTCCTCATTGTTGTTGTTGTTGTTCAACTTTTGTTTTTCCTGGCAAGAACGATCATGTCGGAAAAAACAAAAGCTGAACAGTATTCCTTGAGATAACTTAATAATTTACACATTTCAAAATTTGATCTTTTGAATTCTTAGTTTTTGTATTGAGGTTCCATACGTCATCTCTGCAACTTGAACAACTTTACAAGTTTTTTCGATGATCTCTTGAAATGGATCATATATCCATATCAAAAAGTATACTACGATGCAAACATTTTTAAGTAAGGTGGGAAATTAATCTCATCTTTGATTCTAATCAATGATCGTTCAAGATTGGTTTTTCATGGCATCTTTATTGCCATGAAAGGACAAAACTGAATATTCGGCTGATATATTTTGTCTTTTTAGAGCAATAATTCATTATTTTAAGAAACCAAAAATGGACGATCATATTTTGTTTTGTTTAGCATTTACTTTTAGAGTGATCATAATGGCTGAAAGAGCAGCAGGAGTCATACCTTCAATGCGGGATGCTTGTCCTAGAGAAACAGGCCGAATGTGCGTTAGTTTTTCTTTAAGTTCATTGGATAAGCCATGGACATGATTGAATTCAAAACTTTGGGGGATTTTTATTCGTTCTAATTCCCCAAATTTTTGTATCTCGCGTAACTGCTTTTGGATATAGCCTTCATATTTGATTTCAATCTCAACCTGTTCAGCCACGAGAGAAGATACTGGTTCTGATTTCCTTGAAAAAGTCTGTACAATTTCATAATTTATCTCGGAACGTTTTAATAACTGTGCCAATGATACACCATTATTAACTTTGGGACTTTTTTTTGATTGAAGATAATCATTTAACTGTGCTGAAGGTTTAACTGTTATTGATTTTATTCGTTTGATTTCATCTGCAATTTGTTTTTTTCTTTCAACCATATCTTTATAAATATGGTGTTGGATTAATCCATAATCATGCCCTTTCTTCATTAATCTTAAGTCCGCATTGTCCTCTCGCAACATGAGTCGGTATTCAGCGCGTGACGTAAACATGCGATAAGGCTCTTTTGTACCTTTTGTTATAAGATCATCAATTAATACACCCATGTAAGCTTCAGATCTAGCAAGAATCATCGGTTGTTTGTTCTGAATTTTAGCCGCCGCATTTATCCCTGCCCACAGACCTTGTGCTGCAGCTTCTTCATATCCTGAGGTTCCATTAATCTGACCAGCAAGATACAGGCCATTTATTTTACGTGTCTCCAGTGTGGGTTGAAGTTGTTGCGGATGAATGTAGTCATATTCAATTGCATACGCTGGCCGCATTATTTCTGCCTCTGAGAGTCCATCAACAGAGCGGACAAGCTTAAGTTGAATTTCAAGTGGAAGGCTGTTTCCCAAACCACTGGCATAAATTTCTTGTGATTCAAGTCCTTCTGGCTCAAGGATCACCTGGTGTCGGTTTTTATCTGTAAATCGAACAATTTTATCCTCCAGTGATGGGCAATATCTTGCAGGACGTCCCTTAATACGGCCGCTGTGTAAAGCAGATTGTTTGAGATTATCGATTACAATTGCATGACTATTTAAATTTGTGTAGCCCATATAGCACGATTGTTGCGGCAAAAACGTTTTTTTTGAAAAAATTGAGAACAACCGCTGGGGTCTTTCCGGTTTTTGCTCTTCAAAACATGAAAAATCAATGGATGATCTCAAAAGTCTGGGTGGTGTGCCAGTTTTAAAACGACCCAACTCTAACTGAAGTTGAGCAAGTTGATCTGAAAGTCCGATACTGGCAAACTCACCTGCACGACCAGCCTGGATAGAAGTATGTCCTATATGAACCAGCCCCTTTAAAAAAGTACCATTTGCCAGAATTACTGCACGAGCTGTGTACGCATATCCAGTTTGATCAATAACCCCTTTAATTTTTTGGTCTTCAACGATTATCTGCTCAACGAGTGCTTGTTTCAGATGAAGTCTTTCTTGTTGTTCAAGCACTTTTTTCATGGCTATGTGATATTTGATTTTATCGTTTTGCGTCCTTGAAGAATGAACAGCTTTTCCTTTTCGGGTATTAAGCGTTCTATATTGAATTGCTGAAATATCTGTAATTTTTGCCATTTCTCCACCAAGAGCATCTATTTCACGTACCAATTGGCCCTTGGCCATTCCACCAATGGATGGGCTGCATGGCATAGCAGCTATTTTGTCCAGGTCAATCGTTATAAGTGCGACCTCACACCCCATTCTTGCTGATGCAAGAGCGGCTTCACATCCTGCGTGTCCTGCACCAATAACAATGATATCGTAGTTTGATTGCATCTGTGTTTGTCCATTCTGTTTGAGCGCAACCCAAACAGAATTAATTCTAAAAACATGACACTGTTTGGCTTGCACTCATTTTATTTTTTAGATATCATACAAAACAACAGCAAAAATGCAATCAAAAAACAAAAAAGGCTTTACAAGGTAGAATAAATCATGTCTAATGTTACGAACAAACTTACAACACTTTCATGGAATTTTTTTAATAATAAATTCCCAATCGGACAAGTCTGACATTTCCAACTTTTGCGAATGCGGAATTTGTTTTTCGATTGTTTGATGTATAAAGATTTTAAGATAAGACTTGACAGTGATGTTTTCGTTGTATAAATATTAAGTTTTAAATATTGTCAATTTTATTTGGCAATATAAATGGCGTCCATAATAAAAAAAATGGTGACAAAATATTTAAGAGGTTTAAATTATGTTCACTACAGATGCAGACATCATCCACATGGTTACCAATGCAGGGCCAATGGTAAAGTTTGTACTGCTGCTTTTGTTATTTTTCTCAGTCATGTCCTGGGGAATCATTATCATAAAGTTTCTTTACATACGAAAAGCTTACAAAGAATCACTCGCTTTTGTTGATCATTTTTGGAAAAGTCGAGACCTTGCAAGCGCATTTACCGGAACCAAGCAGTTTCAATCCTGTCCTGTGGGGCGTGTTTTTAGAATCGGTTATCAGGAATTAAACAAACTGGAAAAGTCTGGAATTAATGTAACAGATTCTGAAAATATCTCAGAAGAAAAACCGGGCCCAAGAACAACAGTTGGAATTGACAATATTAATAGAGCTTTGCGGCGTGCTATTAATTCAGAGATGACACGAGTGACCAGTTTAACAGCCTTTTTGGCAACCACTGGAAATACAACACCATTTGTTGGTTTGTTTGGTACTGTATGGGGTATCATGAATTCTTTTCATGGAATTGGTTTAAAGGGTTCAGCCAATTTAGCAGCTGTAGCTCCGGGAATTTCTGAGGCATTGATAGCAACAGCTGCAGGTTTAGCTGTTGCCATACCTGCGGTGGTAGCATTTAACTATTTCAACAGTAAAATCAGAGTAATTGAATCTGAACTGACAAGTTTTTCAGCCGATTTTCTCAATATTGTTGAAATGGAAATGCTGAGAGGAAAAGGACAATAAATTATGGCAGGCAGTGGTTCAAGCAATCAATTAATGTCAGAAATCAATGTAACCCCCTTGGTGGATGTTATGTTGGTTTTGCTTATAATTTTTATGGTTTCTGCTCCGATGATGACGCAGGGCGTTGATGTTTCCTTACCGGAAACGTCATCTAATTCATTGCCAACTGATGATGAAAGTTTGACCATTACCATAAAAAAAAATGGTGAGATTTATATCAATACTTATCAGGTAACAATTGATGCGCTTCAAGAAAAATTAAAAATTATTCTTGATGGTCGAATGGGCAAACAAGTATACATGCGGGCAGATAAAAATGTTGCTTATGGATTGGTGGTTCGTGTTATGTCGGAAGTCAAAAACGCCGGTGTCCAAAAATTAGGTATGATCACTGATCCATTAAAAAACTCAGACAATCGATCTTAGCATCATTAACTAAGGTATGACGATGCTAACTTAGCTATAAGCGTAGACAAACTTTATGTATGCAGCAAATGATTATTTGGTTCGTTCGGACATAAAAAAGACAACATGGGCATTAACAATAGGAAGTTCAGCAGTTATGCATCTATTGTTTTTTGTTCTTATCTTTTTTTTCCCCGGTTTGGGCCAGACAAAAAAAAATATTCCAGCGATAATTGACATAGATCTAGTATCAGTTACTGAAAAGGAAATACAGACACCTGATTTTGATGAATATGATACGACAACAGATATGGATGCACTGGATCAAGTGGAACCATCAGAATCTGTTGATCAGGCAGAAGAACCTGTTCAGCAAGATAAAATTTATGAACCTAAAACGTATCAACCATTAACTCCTATTGAACAACCGAAAAATTATAAACCTTTAAAACCTAAACCGGAATTAATTCAACCAGAAAAAATACCTGAACCAAAGCAAAAGCAAGCACCTGAAACAGATCCAGTAAAAAGGCCCCAAATTGAAGAAATAAAACCTATTGAGAAACCATCCAGACCTGAAACACCTAAAATTAAAAGATCTTTAAAAAAACGAACCATTAAAAAAGAGCAAATCGCACGAAACAAAAAGAAAAGACAATTAACCGATACTTTCAGACAGCTGCAACAGAAAGTGCGCATTGATGAGGCCAGGAAACGTATCCAGCAAGTTGGTGAAAAAAAATCATCAGTGGAATTAATGGATATCTACAGAGCCGAAGTTATGTCACGTATCAGTAGAAATTGGGCAGTATCTGTTCAGATGATAGGCGGATATGAAACAAACCTGAGTGCTATTTTGGTAATCAAGATTATGAGAAATGGTTATATTCAGCCAGATATGTGGTTTGAAAAAACATCTGGCAATGATTATTTTGATGAATGTGCTATTAAGGCAGTAAAAAAATCCAATCCGCTCCCTCCATTGCCCAGCGCTTATTTGCGTCCTGTATACGGGCCGGTAGGGTTGACATTTACACCTTCAGGATTGAAATGAGCGGATAAGTTCAACTTATCCAAAAATGAGGATACCTGACTTGAAAATAAAAAATATTTCATCCATTATCGTAAGTGTAGTTTTGATCAGCATGTGCGTTTTACCAGCTGACGCACAGCGGGTGATTGATTATATTGATATTACGAATCCATATTTGAGAAAGATTCCTATTGCCATTCCGGTGTTCAGATACACCCCGGAAACATCACCCTCTAAAAATATTGCAACAGAAATGACACAGGTCCTTTCACAGACGCTTGAATTTACTGGCTTCTTTAAAATGCTGAGCAAAAAGGCTTTTTTGGAAGACCTTCAGAAAACAGGTATAACTGGCTCGTCGTTGAATTTTAAAAACTGGACTGCTATTGGTGCTGAGCTTTTGGTTACAGGTGGAATTCATGTTCAGAATAAACTTGTGGTTGTTGAATTACGTTTGTTCGATACTTTTTCGGGGCGACTGCTTGTTGGTAAAAAATACAAAGGCTGGCATAATGATATTAGAAAAATTGTCAGACGTTTTTGTAATGAAGTAATTGAGCGCCTGACAGGAAACAAAGGCTTTTTTGATAGCCAGATTGTTTTTGTTTCATCACACACCGGTCACAAAGAAATCTATACATGTGATTTTGATGGCTACAATGTTAAACAAATAACATTTAATCGTTCAATCAATTTAACACCGGCGTGGTCCCATGATAAAGAATGGCTTGCTTATACCTCATATGCACGAAATAAACCCGATCTGTATATCCGTCACATGGTTGGAAAAAAAAGAGGCTTTTATGTTTCATTTAAAGGACATAGTATTACGCCTGCCTGGCATCCAAAACGACTGGAATTTGCAGCGGCCTTATCGAGACCAGGTAATTCTGAATTATATTTGTTGACGCGAACTGGAAAAATTATCAAGCGATTGACATATGACTGGGGCATTGATGTTTCTCCCTCATGGTCTCCAGATGGCAAAAGCATTGCTTTTGTTTCAAATCGATCAGGTAACGCACACATCTACATATATGGAATAAACTCTGGAAAAATCAAACGCCTGACCTATGAAGGTAAATACAATGTTTCACCTACATGGTCACCAAAGGGAGATCGTGTCGCATTTTGTGGACGTATGAATGAGCGATTTAACATTTATGTAATGAATGTTGATGGCAGCCGGAAAATGCAACTGACTCGAAATTCAGGTAACAATGAATCTCCCAACTGGTCACCTGATGGTAATCTTATTGTATTCAGTTCCACACGAACAGGTAAGAGTAAAATATATGTTATGACTGCATATGGAACAGATCAAAGGCAATTGCTTTCACTTAGTGGCGAACAATTTGATCCAAATTGGTCAAAATAATACAGAAATGTTCTTTATTTCTGATTTACACACAGGAAAACTTCAATTTAGATTATTGACAATTGTTGATTGGAGTATTATTTCTTTGTTTAAATTTTTATCATTCAGCATTGAACATTAAATGAACTTATCAATGTTGAAAATTAATCAGGAGGTTTCTTATGACGAATAAACGTAAGTTCGTTTGTATTTTTATTGTATGTATAATGTCAGTGTTTATTATTTCAGGCTGTGGAACGCAACCTGATGTCAAAACACCAGAGGAAATTGCAGCGCAAGAAGAAGCTGAACGTGCAAGAGTTGAGGCTGAAAAACGAATCAAAGCAGAAGAAGAGGTCAGACGAAAAAAAGCTGAAATTCAGCGACAAAAAAGAGTTCAGGAACAAAGACAGGAACAAGAACGTAAAGAGGAAATCAGAAGGGCTGAACAACGTCGCATGCAGGAGGATATTGAATCCAGAAAACGTTTTGAAGAAACAAATATTTATTTTGACTACAATGAAAGTACACTTCGATGGGATTCACAGGAAGAGCTTAAAATTAAGGCCGAATGGTTGAGAATGCATCCGGGAGTGAATGTAATCATTGAAGGTCATTGCGATGAACGCGGCAGCGCAGCTTACAATATTGCACTTGGAGAACGTCGTGCTGAAACAGCCAAAAATTTTATTGTCGATCTGGGAATTGAACCCGATCGTATTGAAACTGTAAGTTTTGGTGAAGAACGACCTGTTGATCCTCAATCCACTGAAGAAGCATGGTCGAGAAATAGACGCGCTCATTTTGTTATTAAATAAAATTTACTGCGAATCTGTTGAGGCTGCATCATTTGAATTTTATTTTTAGCAATCCTCTGTCGTTTAAATTTTTCTATAAGAATCATCTGGCGTACCATCAATAATATGGTACGCTAAAAGATGGTGTTATAGCATTTATAAACAGGGATAAATAATTTACAATTTTATTGTTTTTTTGAAAGAGAGCATGATGAATAAAAAAATCCAAACATGTTTACTTTTGTTTTGTTCATTCCTTGTATTTGGATGTGTTTCTCAACAAGAAATGCTTGACATTCAGAATAGACTTACAGCATTGGAAACACAAGGTTCAAGCAATTTAACTTCATACAATCAGGTGGACACGCGTATTGAATCTCTGGAATCCCAGTTGCATCATATCAAACAATCCTTAGATCTCGTTGAAAAACAGTTTCGTGAGCAATATGCAGGCATAAAAGCCAATTCCAATACGAGTCGTCATGAAATCAGGCAGATAACCGGTCGGTTGGAAGAAATTGAATATCATCTTAAGAAAAAATTTCACCTGATAAAACAGCACAAACAAGTTAATCCACAAGGTAGTGTTCCAATAGACAAGATTATCGGACGATTGCAACGTATTGAAAACTATTTGGGGATGAGTGAAAATAAGTTATCGCTACCTTCAGATGCAACGCAATCATTTCAGTCTCAAAAATCATCGGTACCTACATCAAATCCGAAAACGCCTGAAGATGAAATGTACGTCAGGGCTAAATCAGCATTTGATAATAAGGATTTTGAAACAGCCCGAATCCAGTTTGTTAATTTCATTAAAAAGTATCCCAAATCAAAACAGGCAGATAATGCACAGTTTTGGATGGGTGAAATTTATTTTCAGGAAAAATGGTATGAAAAAGCAATACTCGAATATCAAAAAGTCATTGAGATGTATCCAAATGGTAACAAGGTACCGGCTGCATTACTCAAACAGGGTCTTGCATTTCTAGAATTAAATGATAAAACGAATGCGAGCCTAATTTTGAAAGAATTAACAAAAAAATATCCAGAGTCACCAGAGTCAAAATTGGCACAAAAAAAACTCAATGAGTTTTAGTGCAAGGTATTCATTCATAATTAATTGAACAAATGATAAAAGTGATTGGCATTGATCCGGGGTTGGCTTCGACCGGAGTTGGCATGGTTCGTGGGAACGTAAATCGGATAAAAAGCTATGCATTTCAAACAATTACAACAACTAAAAACACCCCCCTACCTGATCGTCTTCAACATATCTATTTCGAGATAAAGGCAATTCTAGACCAACAAAAGCCAGATCTATTGGTTGTTGAAGATATCTTTATGCTCAGTTGCTATCCCAAATCAGGTATTACATTGGCAAAAGTGACAGGGGTTATATTATTGGCCGCCAGTCATTTTGACATTGAAGTAATTGAAATACCTGTGCGTGAAGCTAAAAAAGTACTGACTGGAAATGGTAAAGCAAGTAAACAACAACTAGAAAAGGCGGTTCGACATCTTCTCGGAAGAATTGAACCGATCCAACCCAATCATGCATCAGATGCTCTTGCTTTGGGAGTGATTGGTATTTTTCGGAGTAAAATGATATTATGATTGCTTATTTGGAAGGTCGTGTCATTAAACAAGAATCAGACCGGATTGTTTTGCTTTCCGGCTCTGTTGGTTACGAAATTTTGTTGCCTGAAGTTGTGATGAATGCCTTTAAACCGCAGATCAATGAAGAAAAGGTTTCTTTGTTTGTTTATCACTATCAAACAGAAAGACAGCCTAAACCCACCTTGATTGGTTTTAATCATGAAGTTGAAAGAGATTTTTTTCAACAATTTATTACAGTTGAAGCCATCGGTCCTTTAAAAGCTGTTCATGCCTTATCCATACCTGTCCGAGATATTGCAATTGCCATTGAAAACAAAGATATCAAACTATTATCCAAACTAAAAGGCATTGGAAATCGTACCTCTCAAAAAATTGTTGCAACATTGCATGGAAAAATGAAAAAATATGCATTGATGCATCAAAGTAATCCTGAAACAGATACAATAAAGCCGGTGGATTTATCATTGGATGAAATAAAGATTCAGGTCTCAAATGTACTGATCAATCAATTGGGACATCGTTCGTCTGAAGCTGAAGAAATGATTGAAAACGCTTTAAAATCTTCAAACATTATTAATACAGCTGAAGCATTGTTTGAGGAAATCTATCGCGGTGAGATGGAATAATGAAGGAAATATCCCTGGATGAAAATGCGGGACAACTTATTTCTGGTGAGAGCTTACCAGGTGATTCTGAAGAGCACATTATATCCCTTCGTCCAAAAGAATTTAAAGATTATATTGGACAAAAAGGAACAGTCGAAATATTAACCATCGCCATAACTGCTTCAAAAAAAAGAGGAGAATCATTGGAACATGTTTTACTGCATGGTCCTCCCGGTCTTGGTAAAACAACATTGGCTCACCTGATTGCAAAAGAGCTGGGCGGAACGATGACCATTACATCGGGGCCAGCTCTTGAAAAAGGTGGCGATGTTCTGGCTATCCTTACACATTTAGAAAAAGGTGATGTTCTATTTATTGACGAAATTCATCGCATGCCAAAATCAGTTGAAGAGTTTCTTTACCCGGCGATGGAAGATTTTGCAGTTGATTTTATTTTTGATAAAGGCCCATATGCAAAAAGTCACCGGTATCGGTTAAATCAGTTTGTAATGGTCGGTGCGACAACACGTGTTGGGTTGCTATCTGCTCCTTTAAGAGATCGTTTTGGCATATTTCGAAGTCTTGATTTTTATTCAGAAACAGATCTTGCAACAATAATCAAGCGATCAGCATCCATATTAAAGGTAGAAATAAATGATTCGGCTGCAACTTCTCTTGCCAACCGATCGCGTGGAACACCTAGAATTGCGAACCGACTACTGAGAAGAGTTCGTGATTTTGCTCAAGTTCGGGGTGAGGGTTATATTGATACTCAAATAGTACATCAGGCTTTACATCTGGAAGGTGTAGATAAGGAAGGTTTAACTCCCTTAGATCGCCGCTATCTTAATACAATTATTAACTATTATCAAGGTGGTCCTGTTGGCATTGAAGCGATAGCAGCAACACTCCAAGAGGAAGCTGACACTTTGGTTGATGTTGTTGAACCTTTCTTGCTGAAAAAAGGGTTTTTATTACGAACCTCAGCTGGTCGGAAAACATCTGCGGCATCGCATGTTCATATTCAAAAATGTGGTTTTAGTGAATAATAAATAATTGAATATGAGTGAATAGATAATGAAAAATCTTTTTGTAGATTATGATCAACTTATAATTATTAAAAATAGTTTTCAAAAAAAACTTGACACACGCAAATTATCATTATATACTCAATTTTTCTGATGCGGGGTGGAGCAGTTTGGTAGCTCGTCGGGCTCATAACCCGAAGGTCGGCGGTTCAAATCCGCCCCCCGCTACCTACCCAATAATTCAAACTCATCCTTTAAATATTCCTTCAATCCAAAAATTGATAATAAGATCATCAAAAATGTTGACATTTCATACTTGAATCTTTTAAAAAGACTTATATTCACATGTAAATTATATTAGGCATTCGTTAGGCAAATCGGACGTGTTCGGCTTGACTTAATTATTTGAGCAAAAATCTCGGGTAAATCGTAGTAACCAGAATCCAACCAAACCTTTCGAATTACAAACTTCAAATGTATGTCCATTTGTGCGGATGTGAATGTGTCATATGATGCCTATATAACCGATTGCCAGCTTAATTTTGCAAATGAGGAACTATTTTTTGAGATTTCAAATAACAAAAGAATCAACAACAAGGATGAAATATGTCAGAAAAAAAAGAATTTTTTTTTAAAAGATGGTGGAACAATTATCTGGAACGTCTTGCTGAAGAACAAAAAAAAGGAAAACAGTGTTTGAAATGAGCGCCACGTCGAGTAGATTCCGGTCGGAATCAACAGCACGTGAAAACGAGAAAGTAACCACGCAACATGATTTATTCAAGTATATCTTTTTTATTATGCTTATTGTTAACGCCAGTTATGATAAAAATAGCGCATTTGAACAATTGGTTGGCGCAACCCTCTAAGAATCGTTGGCACAGTAAACCCACTGCATTGTTTGGTGGGGTTGCAATTTTTTTATCCATAGCGATACCAATGTTTTGGATAATTAATCTGTCAGATATGTTGCAAATCATTCAGTTACAAAATAGCCAACCCCCAATACCGCATTTAAGTTCTGTTTTGTTAATTGGTATGTGTTTTATCTTTGGATTGGGGCTTATTGATGACTTTTTGCATATCAAGCCACATAGCAAACTCATTGGCCAATTTATAGCAGCACTTTTTATCACATACGCTGGCTATCGATTAAATTGGTCCTCATCATTAACTTTGGATACAATTCTTACAATCATCTGGATTGTTGGCATGACCAATGCTTTCAATTTACTTGATAACATGGATGGCCTTTGTGCTGGTGCAGGATTATCTGCATCACTTTCAATGGCCTTCTTGTATCAAAATCATTCTCCGAGCATTGCAATTATTGCCTTTATTATTTCAGGCGCCATGGCCGGTTTTCTTGTATACAATTTCAACCCAGCCTCAATATTCATGGGGGACTGTGGCAGTTTAACCATTGGTTTTTCCTTGTCAGTATTGATATTATATTATTCTCCTCAAAATTCGAGCATATCAATTGCGGTTTATGCTATTCCATTCCTAATATTCATTGTGCCGATTATTGACACATCTCTTGTTACTGTTGTTCGCATTTTGAGTGGAAGAAAAGCATATATTGGTGGAAAAGATCATACTTCACATCGCCTGGTATTAAGTGGTTTTTCTGAAAGAGGGGCTGTTTTAGTGTTATATGGTATTGGTTTTATTTCCGGACTTGCAGCCTTGTTTGTTGAAACCCATGATCGATTTACCTCACCTGTTGTCATTATTCCTATTCTATTAATTGTTATCTTGATGTCTGGTTATCTGGCACAGGTTAGGGTCTACCCTGAAAATGAGTATTGTTTGCTCAAAGGACGCAAATTTACACCTCTGATTGAAAATATTACGCATAAACTTCAAATTTTTCTTGTGTTATTGGACTTTTGTGTCATTGCTTTTTCATATTATTTATCCTACAGAATTCGATTCCAAGGCATTAATTTTAATTATTATTTTCAAATATTTTTGCAATCTTTACCACCAATAATTGCCTGCAAGATTTTTGCATTTTTTATTACAGGTGTATACAAAGGTTTATATAGACAAATCAGCATTAGCGATGTACGAACATTGTTGAATGGCACCATACTATCCTCTCTTTTTTGTATTGTGGTTATGACATACATCTATCGATTTGAAGATTTTTCTAAAGGAATATTTATAATAGATTGGTTTTTTACAACAGGCCTGGTTTTTGGTGTACGTGTCTCTTTTCGTATTTTTTCTGACGCACTGCAACGTAATAAAATGTTTGGTGATGCTGTAATAATCTATGGTGCTGGACGTGGCGGGGAAATCCTTTTGCGCGAAGTCATGAATAATGATCAGCTTGGCTACAAACCCATTGGATGGATTGATGACAATCCATTTTTGTCTGGAAAAAAATTGATGGGTTATCCAGTTCTTGGTACTTCAAAAGAAATGGATCGTATTATTGAAACTCATGGCATTAATGGCATATTAGTTTCTTTTCAAAATGTTGATAATAATGACCATATAAGAAACATTATTCAAACTTGTAAAAAAAATAATGTATATATAAAACAATTTGAAATACACTTAAAAAAATTATAAACTATTTTTATCTTATCATTGAGTTAATAATAAATTGACGAATAAAAATATTTGTTTTATAATGGAGTTTTATTTTTTTTCGAAAGACACAACTTTCGATATATTATTAAGTATAAGGAGATGAACTATGGGGGCTAAAAAGAAGAAGGAAGCTAAGGAAAAACCACTGGATAAGATGACATCCAAAGAATTGCGGGAAACAGCTTTAAAAACACCCGAAATAACTGGAGTCCATGGCATGAATAAGTACGAGCTTCTTTCTGCCATCAAAAAAGTACGTGGTATTGAAGAAAAGGTTACAACAAAATCAGATTCAGCATTCAGAGATCTCAAAAAGAAATTGCTTAAACTTAAAAAGTATAAAGAGAAAAATTATGAAGATCTCGATAAAAAGCAGGCAAAAATTCTCAGGCGCCGGATGAATCGTTTAAAAAAGCGAACGAGAAGAGCTGCTTAATGATACCATTGGCATCCATTGCTTTTGACATTGATGGCGTCGTTGCAAACACGATGGGATTGTTTATTAATATTGCCAGGGAGAAATACAACCTATCAATTCAATATGAACAAATTATCCGGTATGATATTACCCAATGTCTTGATATTGAATTTAATATTGTATGGGATATTCTTCAGCAGATAGTGAATGGTAATCACAGTCAACCTTTGGAGCCAATGGATCAGGCAGTTGAAGTTTTACAAAAACTTTGTCAAAATCAAAAATTACTGTTTGTAACCGCCCGACCCGATGCCAATGCATTGGTACCCTGGTTCTTAAAAACGTTACAATTAGCAGAATCTCAATTTCATATTGTTGCAACTGGTGATTTTCAACAGAAAATTTCAGTTCTCAAAGATCATCGTATTCAGTTTTTTGTTGAAGATCGAATGGAAACATGCCGGTTGCTCAATAAACATGGTTTGATACCGATTGTATTTTGTCAACCCTGGAATCGAGAACCACACGAGTTTATTGAAGTTGATAATTGGGATGAAATATATGAGTTGATAGACAAATAATTAAAAAGAGAATAAAGCCTATGAATCAATCACTTACAAATTATCATGGTACAACCATCCTGGCTATTCGAAAAGATGACAAAATAGTTTTAGCCGGAGATGGTCAGGTAACATTAAATCAAACTGTGGTCAAGCATAACGCAAGAAAAGTGCGACGACTATATAATGATAAGATTATTGTTGGATTTGCTGGTGCAACAGCTGATGCATTCAATCTTTTTGATCGTTTTGAAGCAAAACTTGAACGATATAATGGAAAACTCACACGTGCAGCTGTTGAGTTAGCCAAAGATTGGAGAACAGATAAGTATCTTAGACGCCTGGAGGCCATTATGTTGGCAGCTGATAATCTCAATTTATACTTAATATCCGGCAATGGTGATGTTATTGAACCTGATGAAGGTGTCATTGGGATTGGTTCTGGCGGTGTTCCAGCACAGGCTGCGGCTACTGCATTGATGCGTAATTCATCACTTGAAGCAGATGAAATAGCCGCTCAAGCAATGGAAATTGCTGCATCCATTTGTATTTACACTAATACAAACATTATAATTGAAAAAATTCAGGTAGACAGATGAATCATTTAAAACCTATTGAAATAGTTAATGCGCTGGACAAATACATTATTGGCCAGCAAAAGGCAAAACGTGCTGTTGCCATTGCACTTCGCAATCGTTGGCGACGTCAGCAAGTCACAAATGAATTAAAAGATGAAATTGCTCCAAAGAATATTATCTTGATCGGTCCAACTGGCGTGGGGAAGACAGAAATCTCCAGACGTTTGGCAAAAATGGCAGATTCGCCATTTATCAAGGTTGAAGCATCAAAGTTCACCGAAGTTGGCTATGTTGGACGTGATGTTGAATCTATGGTACGAGACTTACTTGAAATAACAGTAAATATGTTGAAGGGAAGGGAACAGGAAAGAGTAAAACCAAAAGCTGAAGAAGTTGCCGAAGAGCGAATGCTTGATTTATTGCTTCCAAAACCCAAACAAGAGCAACAACAGACAGATGATGTTGAAGAAGATCCTATGCGAATTATTGATATTACAACAACCCAAAAAGACGATAAAACACGTGAAAAGTTAAGAAAGATGCTCAGAAAAGGAAGCCTTGATAAACGATATGTAGATATGGATGTTGCAGAGAATAACATGCCGGTTGTAGAAATATTCTCCAATGTTGGAATGGAAGAGATGGGGATTAACATGAAAGATATGTTTGGTAGTATGATGCCAAAAAATACCAAACGTCGGAAAATGTTAATTCCTGAAGCAAAAGCGATATTGGTTCAAGAAGAGGTCCAACGATTGCTTGAGATGGACAAAGTGACAAAAGATGCCATTGAAAAAGTGGAACAGAGCGGTATTATTTTTTTGGATGAAATAGATAAAATTGCTGGTAAAGATACCGGACATGGACCGGATGTTTCCAGAGAAGGTGTACAACGAGATTTGTTACCCATTGTTGAAGGCACGACTGTTTTGACAAAATATGGTACGGTGAAAACAGATCATATCTTGTTTATCGCTTCAGGCGCGTTTCATTTTTGTAAACCCTCTGATTTAATTCCTGAACTTCAGGGGCGCTTTCCCATTAGAGAAAATCTTGATTCGTTATCAAGAAAAGATTTTGTGCGTATTTTGACAGAACCGAAAAATGCTTTGACACTCCAATATAAGGCTTTGCTTAATACTGAAGATGTCAAGATTAATTTTACTGAGGATGCTATTGAAACAATAGCATCCTTTGCTGAAGATGTCAACGAGATGACTGAAAACATCGGGGCAAGACGACTTCACACATTGGTTGAAAAATTGCTTGAGAATATTTTGTTTGAAGCCCCTGATATCGAAAATAAAAACATTATAATTAATGCTGATTACGTGCGAAAAGAACTTAAAGATATCAAGGAAAACGAAGATCTCAGCCGATATATCCTATGATTAACACAAACACACAACCCAGTATTGCTGATATACTTATTGAATCACTGCCATATATTCAATTGTTTTATGGTTCGACAATTGTCATTAAGTATGGTGGGCACGCAATGGTTGATGAGCAGCTCAAAAAGGATTTTGCCAGTGATATTGTCCTGTTAAAATTTATTGGGATCAATCCAGTTGTTGTTCATGGAGGTGGACCTCAAATAAACAAAGTTTTAACTCAGATGGGGATTGCATCCACTTTTGTTCGTGGCATGCGTGTGACCGACAAGCCAACGATGGATGTTGTTGAGATGGTCTTAGGTGGTCGTGTGAATAAATCTATTGTTAACCAGATAAATCAGCAAAAAGGTAATGCTGTTGGATTAACAGGAAAAGATGGTGGCTTGCTAATTGCCAAAAAAATGCAAATCTATCATCAAACAGAAGACAACAAACCCCCAGAAATTATTGATCCAGGAATGGTTGGAGAGGTTGTTAAAGTTGAACCCGAGATAATACATACCCTGACAGCTAAAGGTTTTATTCCGGTAATTGCACCAGTGGGTGTGGGGAATTCCGGGGAAACATACAATATCAATGCGGATCTCGTTGCCAGTAAAGTTGCTCAAGCGCTTCGAGCCCGGAGATTTATCTTGATGACAGATGTTGATGGTGTCAAAGATGCTGAAGGTAAATTATTATCCACTGTTTCTGCTCAAAATATTCCAGAATTGATTGATAAGAAGACCATCTCTGGCGGTATGATACCAAAAGTTGAATGTGCAGTTGAAGCCATTAATCATTCTGTGAAAAAAGCACACATTATCAATGGAAAAATTAGACATGCTGTTCTTTTAGAGCTTTTTACAGATAAAGGAATTGGAACTGAAATTAAGATAACGAACAAAACATGAATCATAAGTAACAGGTGACAAATTATGTCAATAACACATATTCAACAAGCTGATAATGTATTAATGCAAACCTATAAGCGCTATCCTGTGGTTTTTGAAAAAGGATCAGAATGTACATTATGGGATGCAAATGGTAAAACCTATAAAGACTTTCTTGCAGGCATTGCTGTCTGTAATCTTGGGCATGCAAACCCTGTAATTGCTCAGAAAATGTCCCAACAGTCTGCCAAACTGGTACATGTATCCAATCTTTTTTATACAGTACCACAAATACAACTGTGCCAAAAACTCATTGATAATAGCTTTGCTGATCGCGTTTTTTTGTGCAACAGTGGTGCGGAAGCCAATGAAGCTGCAATCAAACTCGCACGAAAATACTTTTTTGATTTGGATGATCCCAAAAGAAATGTAATTATTACAGCCAAACAATCCTTTCATGGAAGAACGTATGCGACCATGTCAGCAACAGGCCAGGACAAAATTAAAAAAGGTTTTCAGCCACTGGTGCCCGGATTTAAAACAATTCGTTTTAATGATATCAGTGCCTTAAGAAAAGAACTTGATGATACTGTTTGCGCGATTATGCTTGAACCTATTCAAGGGGAAGGTGGCGTTTGTTGTCCTTCCAAAAATTATCTGGCTCAAGTACGAGAGATCTGTGATCAACATGATATTCTGCTTATTTTTGATGAGATTCAGACCGGTATGGGTAGAACTGGAAAACTATTTGCTTATGAACATTTTGATATAAAGCCAGATATCATGACACTTGCAAAAGCACTTGCCAATGGATTGCCCATAGGCGCTATGTTATCCACTGAAAAAATTGCCAGTGCTTTTGGGCCGGGTTCTCATGCTACCACATTTGGGGGTACACCTCTTGTTGCTTCGGCGGCATTGTGTGTAATGGAGTATATTGACGAGTATCATATTCTTGATCATTGCCAAAGAATGGGTCAATACTTAACTGACCATTTGCTGGCATTAAAAGAAAAATACGCATGCATTCAAGAAGTACGTGGATATGGTTTGATGATTGGTATGCCATTATCCATATCAGGCACTCAGATTGTCAATAAATGCCTGGAAAAAGGATTTGTAATTAATTGCATCCAGGATAACATACTTCGTTTCGTTCCACCTCTTATTGTTCAGAAGAACGAAATTGACGCTTTGGTAAATTGCCTGGATAGTATTTTTCAAGAAATTACATAGATTAATAAAATTGATATAACACACCTTAACTTGGCTGAAAAAGATGGACGCAAAATAGGTGTTGAAGTCAAAAGTTTTGTTGGTCACTCTGAAATCAATATATTGTTTATCATAATATACTTAAAGAAACTGAACCTGAAAGAAACCTTAATTGTTCGCACTTATCTATTTGGGCTGTCACTCTTTTTTTAGCTATGGAACCCATTAGTGACATTTTTTTTGAAATTGTTATAAAGAGTTCTCGAACTAAACTCAAACAGGGTTCAAGCGAATAACAAATCGCTCCAAAGGACACCAAAAGCAAGCGCGTTTTGTACCGGTTAGCAAATTATTGACGAAAGAACGTTCGCATTTCAAAAGAAATTCCTTTTTTGCTTTTGCCGACTGTGAGCTTAGTCGATGTAAAGTCCATATAAAGTACCAAAATAAAAATGATTTGAGGAAAAATTGAAGCAGAACATACTTAACTTATGGGATCTTGAGCGTCTTGATATTGATGAAATAATTCAAAACGCTTTATCCTTAAAAAAAGATAGAAAGAAATATGTTAAACATCAGCCACTGATTGGAAAAACCATCGGTTTGCTATTTGAAAAAGCATCGACACGAACACGTATTTCGTTTGAAACAGCAATGAACCAGTTGGGTGGTTCTGTGATATACTTGAATCCCAAAGATACCCAGATTTCAAGAAATGAACCTGTTAAAGATACAGCAAGAGTTTTGTCTGGTTACATTGATGCAATTGTTATAAGAACCTACTCTCAAGAATTTATTGAAGAAATGGCCAAATGGTCGAATATTCCAGTGATCAATGCATTGACTGATATGTTTCATCCCTGTCAAATTTTATCGGATGTAATGACAATTGTAGAAAAGTTTAAAACATACGAAAATTTGAAGATTGCCTGGATAGGTGATGGAAACAATGTTGCTCAATCCTGGATTAATATTGCTGCCATTCTGGGGCTAAATCTGACACTTGCCTGTCCAAAAGATTATATGCCATCATCTGTAGTAATTAAAAAAGCACAGGAAAAAGGAATAGGCAGGATTAAACTAACCACAGATCCTGTAGAAGCTGTTTATAAAACAGATGTTATCAACACTGATGTATGGGCAAGTATGGGACAAGAATCAGAATTAGAAGCACGTAAACAAATTTTTCAGCCTTATCAGGTAAATCATTCGTTGATTAAACATGCGAAAAAAGATGTAATCATCATGCATTGCCTGCCTGCACATCGTGGAGAAGAGATTACCGATGAGGTCCTTGAAGGCCAGAATTCAGTTGTATGGAAGCAAGCAGAAAATAAAATGTATTTACATAAAGCGCTTTTGGAAAAAATGCTCAATTGTAGAAATTAAAATAAAGAGTGTAAAGGATTAATAACATGACAAAAAAAGTGAGTAAAGTGATACTTGCCTATTCAGGCGGATTGGATACATCAGTGATTCTTAAATGGCTTATAGAAACTTACCATTGTGAAGTGATTACTTTTTCCGCAGATATTGGACAGGGTGAAGAATTGGACTATATTGAGGATAAAGCAAAAAATACTGGTGCATCCAAAGTTTACATTGATGATTTAAAAGAAACATTTGTAAAAAATTATGTTTTTCCAGCTTTTCGAGCAAATGCCATTTACGAAGGACAATATTTATTAGGAACATCTTTAGCCCGACCCCTTATTGCAAAACGTCAAATTGAGATTGCCAAAATGGAAGGTGCAGATACTGTCAGTCATGGCGCAACTGGTAAAGGGAATGATCAGGTTCGTTTTGAAATGGGCTATTATGCATTGTCTCCACATATTAAAATTATTGCCCCTTGGCGAGAATGGGATTTGAATTCACGAAAAGCGCTTCTCGCATTTGCCGAAAAGCATGGTATTCCAATCAGCACAAGAAAGGCTAAAACTTATAGCACTGATAGAAACCTTTTACATATTAGTTATGAAGGGGAAGAGCTTGAAGATCCATGGATATCACCATCTGAAGATATGTTTACCCTTTCATGTTCTCCCAAAAATGCGCCTGATGAATCTGAAATAATTGAAATCTCTTTTGAAAAAGGTGATCCAATAGCGATTGATGGTAAAAAGATGACTCCGGCACTGCTGTTATCAGAACTGAACCACTTGGGCGGAAAACATGGTATTGGACGTCTGGATATGGTTGAAAATCGTTTTGTTGGTATGAAATCTCGTGGGGTATATGAAACTCCCGGTGGAACAATTTTACGAATCGCACATATGAATATGGAATCAATTACAATGGATCGCGAATTGATGCATCTTAGGGATTCATTGATTCCGAAATATGCGCAACTGGTTTATAATGGTTTTTGGTTTTCCCCTGAAATGCGATCTCTTCAGACACTGATTGATTCAACACAGGAAAATGTTTCAGGTACTGTGCGTTTGGAGTTGTACAAGGGAAATTGTATTGTATTAGGTCGAAAATCGGAATACTCACTGTATCGTCATGATTTTGCAACCTTTGAAGATGACAATGTCTATCATCAAAAGGATGCTGAAGGGTTTATTAAGTTAAATGCCTTACGAATGAGGATTCAAGGTATGGCAAAAAACAATGAAGGTGTGTAATGTCAAAACTCTGGGGCGGCCGCTTTTCTCAATCAACAGACAAGCTAATGGAGGCTTTCAGTGCATCTATAGATTATGATCAACGACTGTATGCACAAGATATAGAAGGTAGCATTGCACATTGTCAAATGCTTGCGCATCAAAAAATCATTCCTGAATCAGAAGCTAAGGTTCTTATCAATGGACTGAAACAAATCCGAGAAGAAATTGAATCAAAAAAATTCAATTTTGACATAGCGCTTGAAGATATTCACATGCACGTTGAGCAACGTTTATCAGAAATATGCGGAGATATTGCAAAAAAAATTCATACAGCACGCAGTAGAAATGATCAGATTTGTCTGGACATTCGCATGTTTTTAAGGGATACAATAAAAGTAATAATTGATCTTTTAAAACAATTACGTCATGTTGTGGTTAATTTGGCAAATCAAAATATACATGTCATTATGCCCGGATATACTCACTTACAACGCGCACAGCCTGTATTATTTGCACATCATTTGATGGCATATTATGAAATGTTTACTCGTGACACAGAACGTTTTCATGAATCACTCAAAAGAGTTAATGTAATGCCTCTTGGAAGTGCCGCTTTGGCAGGTACAACCTTTTCCATTGATCGAGAGTTTACAGCCAAAAAGCTAAATTTTGATAATGTATCCAGAAACAGTATGGATTCTGTCTCAGATCGTGATTTTGTTATGGAATTCTTATCTTGTGCCAGTATTTGTATGGTTCACCTGAGTCGGTTCTCTGAGGAAATAATTATGTGGTCATCACAAGAATTTAAATTTATTACATTATCGGATCGCTTTACCACAGGTAGCAGTATTATGCCTCAGAAAAAAAATCCAGATGCAGCGGAATTAACACGTGGCAAATGTGGACGCGTTTTTGGCAGTTTGATAACAATCCTTACATTGATGAAAGGCCTTCCATTAGCTTATAATCGTGATATGCAGGAAGACAAAGAACCCTTGTTTGATGCGATTGATACCCTTTCATCCTGTTTAAATATTTATTGTCAGATGCTTCCAGAAATGAAAATTAATGAAGACCAGATGCGAAAATCTTGTGAAATGGGTTATCTTGATGCAACTGACCTTGCAGATTATTTAGTAAATAAAGGCTTACCCTTTCGAGAGGCACATCATGTATCGGGAAAAATTGTTCAGGCGGCAATTCAAGAAGACAAAGAAATTTGTGATCTGTCTCTTGAGAAATTAAAAACGTTTTCATCAGTAATTGAAGCGGACGTATTCCCCTTGTTAAAACCAGAAACCATGATTGACAGGAGGAATTGCATTGGCGGAACCGCGACAAATCAAGTACGCAATGCCATTGAACAAGCATTGAAAGAATTAAAACATGAATAAAATTATTTTACTAATTAGTTGTATTGGACTTCTCGTATGTTTGGGATGTGGAAAAAAAGGTGATCCAAAGTATTGGGAAAATAAGAATTTTTTTTCAAAGACATATATGGTGCAAGAGGTATTCTCCAACAATCACTAACAGGAAAAAAACTATGCCTATTACCTTTTATAAAATGAATGGTAGTGGAAATGATTTTATTATCATAGACAATCGTAAGGGGATTGTTGATAACTCTTCCATCGCTACTTTTGTAAAATCTTTATGCCAGCGAAAATTTTCAATAGGCGCTGATGGATTAATATTGATTCAACCATCAACACGCGTCGATTTTAAATGGCGATTCTTTAATGCAGATGGTAGTGAAGCAGATATGTGTGGCAATGGTTCTCGATGTATATCTCGTCTTGCCAATCAGCTTGGTATTTGCGGCGAACATTTAAAATTTGAAACGCGGGTGGGGATTATCGAAGCTATCGTCAAAGGTTCCCGCGTTCAAATATCTATGCCCATACCGACGCTCATAAAGCTGGATGAAGAAATTGAAGGTATTCCAAATTTAAGCAAAATCAATACAGGAGTGCCTCATGCTGTTGTTATTGTTGATGATTTAGACAATACACCTGTTGTTCGAATTGGGCGACTGATCCGGAATCACCGTGCATTTATGCCGGATGGCACGAATGTAAATTTCATGCAAACGATTAATAGTAATCAAACCGCAATTCGGACTTATGAACGTGGTGTTGAAGATGAAACCTATTCATGTGGAACAGGTGCTGTTGCGTGTGCATTAATAGGTGCAGTAAAATTTGGAATGCAATCGCCATTGACAGTTCAAACTCATGGCGGTGAAAATCTGAAAGTTTTTTTTAAAAAAGATGACAAGACATTTTCAGATATTTATCTTGAAGGCCCTACACAGCTCATTTATCAGGGTAAACTATTGGATGACACCAGCATATGAAAATGCATACTGTATACATGGCAGTCGGTAGTAATATGGGAGATAGTAAGGCCAATTGTGTCAATGGAATAAATGCCTTGGTTGAATTCACTGAAGCTGAGTTGATAAAAAAGTCAAAATTGTACAAAACACAGCCATTATATGTTGAAAATCAACAATGGTTTATTAATGCAGTATTTGCAATAAAAACAAAGCAAACACCTTTGAAACTGTTTCAAATAGCAAAACAAGTTGAAACAAAATTTGGTCGGGATTTATCTGCACAGCGATATGGTCCTCGGGTATTGGATCTGGATCTATTAATTGTTGATGACATGATTGTTCGGACCCCACAACTGACTATACCTCATCCAAAACTACATGAGCGCCGATTTGTATTGCAACCATTTGCAGAAATTGCACCCAACCTGAATCATCCGGTTTTGAACGCTACAATTCAGCAATTATTGATCAATCTTGATGATAAAAAAAAAAAGGTATATATTGAACAATGATACTTCGATTGTTGATAATTTGGGCACTATTGTATTTTGGATACCGCGCAATCAAAAAGATTATGTTCGGTGCCATTACACATAATCATAGAGAGCCATTACAGAATAACAGACAACAAACAGTCATTGACGAGATGGTTCAGGATCCGATTTGTGGCGTTTATTTTCCTCGAAAGGATGGTATTCGTAAAAAGATCAAAGGACAAGAATTATTTTTTTGTAGCAAGGCATGTAAAGATAAATATATAGAACAAAATACATGATTAATCTTTTAATTTAATAATAAGGTACAACACTATGACGACAACACGACAAATCATATCATTGATGCGACACCCCAATGCGCTTACTGTATATCGTATTATAGCGACACCCGGGATTGTAATTCTGTTAATGTATCCATCGCGCATGACAACATTTTTAGCGGCATGGTTATTTATTGCTGCAGCTGTAACTGATTTTTTTGATGGTTTTTTGGCGCGTCGCAGAGGATTGGTTTCAAATCTAGGAAAAGTGCTAGATCCATTGGCTGATAAGGTGCTGGTTTGTTCCTCATTGATTATGCTGTGTCATTTAAAATGGATTCCTGGCTGGCTGGTTTGTATTATCATTGCACGTGAGATGGCAGTTACCGGATTACGCGGAATATCTGCTGAAAAAATTGATGTTTCTGCTACAAAATTAGGTAAATATAAGACTGGCTTTCAGATTGCTGCGATTATTCCTTTGTTATTTCATTATCCTTACTTTGGTTTAGATCTTCATGCAATTGGAATTGTTTTACTGTGGATTGCTTTAATATTTACATTATGGTCTGGAATTGATTATTTCAGGAAATTTTTTAAAGCAATTTTATAATTGCGCTTGACATTTATTCCTATATGTTTTATAGTCTTTTTATCAAACAAAACGCGGGAATAACTCAGTGGTAGAGTGCAACCTTGCCAAGGTTGAAGTCGCGGGTTCAAATCCCGTTTCCCGCTCTTTTCATTATTAAGGCGGCATGGCCAAGTGGTAAGGCAGCGGTCTGCAAAACCGTTATACTCCGGTTCAAATCCGGATGCCGCCTTTTTCAACTCTAATAAACTGACAATTCGAATCAAAATAAAAATCATTTACTTCTAATCATTAAATAATCTTCAAATTCAAAAAATCAAAAAAGTTTCCAAAAATTTTGGGACGATAATTTTTTATTATCAATCCGATTGTCAGACTTGCAATAATGGAGTATGTATGAATAAAAAAAAAAATTTCATTCAAATCACATGGGGGATTGTTCTTGCCATAACTGGAATACTGGTAATTGTGCAGGTTCCAGAAAAATTTAATCAAATGGGCGATATTGCCTCAAATAATATATTTGCAAGAGCTTGCTTTTATGGCTTGGGCATTTTTCTTTTTATTGGGGGAATCAAAAAGTTGATTCATGAGTTTAAAAATGAATATTTAGTTGAAGACAACACTTGACTGATCAAATATAATAGTTTAAATTCTCAAGGTTAATTTAGATTGTTTTTAGATATTTCATCGGGCAGATTCGTTCGATAGAAATTATTAATTATAATTATCAATAAAGCATTGGAAAAAAATATGTCAGGTAATGATCAACGAAAAGAAAAACGTTTTGAAATTAATCAATATTATAGCGTAGAATTTTTAATTAATGGTCTTGGATGTCTTTATCAGTGTAAACTTTGGAATATTTCTAAAAAAGGAATGTGTATTATTGTAAAAGAAGATTCGCCTGTTTTGGAGTATTACAAAGTTGGTGATGTTTTAAATATGCGATATTATGAGGAAGATTCAAATATCCCAACGCACTATTTAAAGACCCAGATAAAGCATATCAGCAAGGAAAATTCAGAACGTTTTAAAGGTCACAAACTTGTTGGGCTCTATATTTTGGAAGGGCAACATTCAATATCACTTCCTGAGTAAATTCATAAAGATCAAAAAAGCAATGTAAAACTGGGTGATATTTTTTTGAAAGTCATACATCATGAAGCCATTGGCACAATTTCATAGATCAATACGTCGGATCATGATCAGAAGCACCAATTGGATTGGTGATGCAATCATGACAACACCAGCCATTCGTGCAATCCGAAAGACTTTTCCGCACGCGAATATCACATTACTGGCTAAGCCCTGGGTTGTCCCAGTATTCCAATATAGCCCGCATATTGATCAGATAATGATATATGATGCACATGGATGTCATTCTGGTCTCAAAGGAATGGCCCAATTGGTTCAAGATATCAGGGCTCAACAATTTGATACCGCGATTTTGCTTCAGAATGCTATTGAAGCCGCTATCCTATCATTTTTAGGTGGAATCGAACGTCGCATTGGTTTTAATACCGACGCAAGGGGCTTACTATTGACACACGCTGTTCCTATCTCAAAAGCGATCAAAAAAATTCATCAGACACGATATTATGTACAAATGCTTGAATCTGTTGGCATTCAAAATTCAGGCTTGGACTTAGAGCTTTTTATTGGTTTATCAGATAGGGTTTCGGCATATAGGTTTCTACAAAAGATAAATTCTTCTAAAGATTTCCAATGGGTTGGAATGAATCCCAGCGCTACATATGGGACAGCCAAACAATGGTTTCCCAAGCGATTTGCTCAACTCGCTGATCGTATTGCCAGAAACCATCACGCAGGCATTCTCATTTTTGGCGGCCCTAAAGATAGACAATTGGGTGAGCAAGTCTGTGAGATGATGCAAACTCCTGCGGTAAACCTTGCCGGACAAACCACACTCGGTATGGCAATGGCACTGATTCAGCAATGTCGAACGTTTATTACGAACGATTCTGGTCTGATGCATATTGCCTGCGCATTACAAACACCTCTGGTTGCCATATTCGGTTCTACAAATCCAATTACCACAGGTCCGATTGGAAAAAATTCTCATATCGTTCAGGTAAGAACCTCATGCAGCCCATGTTTATTAACAGACTGCCCTAAAGATCGTCATCTTTGTATGGAAGCTGTAAACGTTGATAAGGTATATCAGAAAGTAGAGGCTTTGTTGTGAATATTCTCATTGTGAAAACCAGTGCTATTGGCGATGTTACACATACGCTTCCTGCACTGAATGCCATTCGAAAAAATTTTCCAAATGCTCATATTTCATGGCTTGTTGAAGAAGCCGCACAGGATATTGTCAGAGGCCATAATGCACTGAACGAAGTGCTTGTTTCCAGAAGAAAAAAATGGATTAAGGATTTTCAGTCGAACAATGTTTTAACAGCAATGAAAGAAATTTTTACTTTTATTCGATGCCTTCGAAACAGACAGTTCGATCTTGTAATTGATTTTCAAAACTTATTAAAAAGCAGTATGTTTATTGCCCTGACACGGGCCCAAAAAAAAGCTGGCTATGGTGTTGGCATGGCGCATTCAGAATATAGTTATGTTGTTCTTAATCATCGTGTTCCAGCAGTGAATATGGATTATCATGCGGTATACAGAGAATTGATCCTGCTCGAAAAATTGGGTATTCCTGTACAAGAAATTGACTTTAGTCTACCTGTTTTTGATAAAGACAGGAAAGATATAACAAATTGCTTGTATCTTGAAGGTGCCTTAAATCAAAAGCCTCTAATTGCAATCAATCCAATGGCGAAATGGCATACCAAACTTTGGAACCTAACCAGGTTTTCTCGAATAGCGGATCAATGCAGTGAGTGGGGATTTCAAGTTGTATTCACCGGTAGTCAACAGGATACTGATGGTGTTTTAGAGATACAAAAAAAGATGAAATCCAGGGCAATCAATTTATGCGGTAAAACAAACCTTAAATCTTTGGCTGCATTGTATGAAAAATGCCAATTACTTATCACAACAGACACCGGCCCGATGCATATTGCTGCATCACTGGGTAAATCTGTTGTTGCCATATTTGGTCCCACTGCGCCATGGCGAACAGGTCCTTTTGGCAATCAACATGCTGTGGTTCGGGTTGACCTGCCTTGCAGTCCTTGCTTTAAAAGATATTGCGATAAACATGATTGTATGAAACAAATATCTGTTGATCTTGTGCTTGAAGCTGTGAAAAAAATGCTTGACGTTCTTTAAAATGATATTTAATACTTAATTGCATCATATTCAAAGAAGCACTTGAATAACAAAAATTCGCAATGAACAGCATAACGCTGAAAAAAACACTGTTTTTTAGATACAATTTATAAATCTTTAATATAATGGAGGACATCCATGAAAAAAAATCATATAATTATTACAGTATCGATAATATCTTTTTTATTAGGAATAACATCAACCACCTATGCTGATAAACCTGAGGCAGTGCAGTCTTTAAGATCTGTATCGCATGTCCTAAATACGCCTACTCAAAATAGCATTATTCAGATGAGTTGGCAACCACCTGAAAATACATCAGATATTCGTGGATATTATACACTCTTCAGTAATGATCAATTATATTCTTTTACAGAAATAAATACATTAAATATTCAGCCAATTGATGCGCTTGAAACAGTCAGCACAGATTATGGTGAAGTCGATGATATTAGTGTATATTTTCACATTGCAGCGACCACGAATGATGATGTAATTGGAGAAACCAGTTCCTTTGGACCAATTCGTATTGATACAAAGGCGCCAACAAATCCTGTTCTCGTCACTGATCAATATTCTATTTCACGTATTGTTACGCTGATTTTGGGTGCCACCAATGCCATAGAAATGTATCTTAGCAATACAGCGCATGGTGTCGGTGGTCAATGGGAACCATTAGTTAGTCCTAAAATATGGGAATTAACTGAAGGACAAGGACTAAAAACAATTTATGTTCAATTTAGAGACAGGGCTGATAATCGTACAAAAGCTATGAGCACGTTAAATTTGGATACAATTCCACCTTCTGTAAGCATTTCATCGCAATCCCAACAAGTAACCAATCAAACCGAAATTAACATGGATGTTCTTTTCAGTGAGCCTGTTGAAAATCTCATTGCGGAAGATATTTTTGTCAATAATTGTAAAGTAGATAGCTTGACTGGAGAGAATGATCAGTATGTCATAAAAATAATACCAAGTGGAGCGGGTGAGTTCTCAGTTCAAATTCCGGAAAATAAAGCAAATGATGTTGCTGGTAATGGAAATGAATCTTCAGAGACACTGGTGCGAATATTTGATCCAGTTCCACCTCAGGTCAGTGTTGCTTCAACGACACCTGAATATACACGAGAGCCTTCAATATCTGTAACTGTATCTTTTTCTGAATCGGTACTTTCATTTACAACACAGGCGATTGAAACAACAAATGTTTTAGAAATAACCTCTTTTAGCCAGACTGGCAATGATTATTTCATGACACTTATACCGGAAGATCAGGGGCCTGTGGAAATGTTTATTCCTGAAAACGTGGCATTGGATTCAGCCGGTAATGGTAATACACCTTCAGAATCCCTTGTGCGACAATACGATTCTGTTTCTCCTTCTATTTCAATCACTTCAAATACAAGGGATACTACAAATGTCTCTCCGATTCCAATTACGCTCACATTCAATGAAAAAGTGAAAGGATTCGAATCCTCAGATATCGTAACATATGGTACTGTCACCAGCTTTTATAGCCTTGATATGGAAAATAGTTATGCCCAAACATTTACTTTTCAGCTTATCCCACCTGGACAGGGAGAAATATCTGTCCAAGTTGCTGGAAACGCGACTATTGACAGGGCTGGTAATGGAAACCAGGCCTCTGAAACATTTGTGCGTGTTTATGATTTGACACAACCAGATGTCATGATTACATCCAAAGTCAGCAACATAACCAATCAATCATCAATTGCCTGTACGGCTACATTTTCATCACCAGTTGAGAATCTGACATCAGATGATATTCTTTTAGTCAATGCCACGCTAATGGGGGATATTATCGGTTCGGATACTGTATTCTCATTTGTTATTTCTCCGCAAAATGAAGGCGATGTTACCATTTGTATTCCAGAAGATACTGTTTTTTCAAAATCGGGCAATACGAACCGAAAAAGTAATGAATACCATTTGACTTACGATCTTCAGCCGCCAATATTTGAATTAAAAAGCATCAATAATCTTGCAAGCAATCAATCTGCCATACCGGTAACCCTTGTTTCTAATGAAGGGGTAAAAGGATTGGATAAAACAGATTTTCAAACACAGGGCGTAAGCGATATTGTTAACTTTTCAGTTAATGAAAATGTTGCATCTTTTAAAATAATACCAGAAAGTGCGGGGATAATGACGATTCAAATTCAAGCTGCTGCGTTTTCAGATCTTGCAGGTAATGCCAACGAGATGTCCCAGATGATAGAAATTGAATATGATATTACCCGACCAACAGTTACGTTAATATCTTCAACCAGTACACAAATAGCCGAATCTCCCATACCAGTCAGTATTGTTTTCTCCGAACCAATAATTGACTTTACACTATCTGATCTCTCTGTTACCAATGCAAATCCTTCAAACCTTCAGTTCATAGATACACAGGATACTTTCACACAAACATTCAGCCTTGATTTGGTGCCAATCAATCAAGGAGAGGTTTTTCTGTCAGTGCCATCAGATATTGCGGTGGATCGTGCGGGAAATAAGAATCAGGGTTCCGATACCTTTCAACGCATATATTCAAGTGATCGCCCAACAGTCAGTTTATCAACCAGTTCGTCTGATATTACTGACATTTCTCCTATTCCAGTAGAAATATTGTTCAGTACAAGTGTTACAGGTTTTGATGCAAATGATTTATTGATAACCAATGGGGAAGTGGATCAATTCAGTGGCTCTGATGATATGTATAACTGTTTGATCAAGCCAATAAATCAGGGAAAAATCACTGTGGACATTCCTTCAGATGTAGCAAAAGATGGAACAAACTTAGGTAATACAGCAGCTGCGCAGCTCATTTTCACCTATGATTACAATGATGTGCCAGTTGCTTTAGATGGTTTCTTTTCTTTGGATGAAGATACCTCTGGAACATATACTTTAAAGGGTAGTGATATTGATGAATCAGACCATCTCACTTATACGATTACCACACAGCCCCAAGATGATATCACGTATAATCCTGTCACAGGAAATTTGACATACACACCTGAAGCCAATTTTACAGGCCAACGCGTATTGACATTTATTGTTGGCGATGGACAGGCTGAATCAAATGCAGCCACTGTGACCATTACAGTTTTGCCAATGAATGATTCCCCTGAGCTTGTTGAAGCATTGAGCGATCAAACAATTTTTGAGGATGAACCATATGAATATTATTTCTCATCTGCTTTTGTTGATATTGATGAAAACGATACCCTTTCATACACAATTCAACAAACAAATGGCCAACCCATACCACTATGGTTAACTTATGATCCAATGAGTCAATATTTTCTTGGAACACCGACAAATAATGATGTTGGACAGATTCATTTAAAAGTTAAAGCTACAGATACAAGTGGGGCAAGTGTTTCAGATACATTTTCTCTTACAATTATCAATGTGAATGATTTGCCGGAAATATTCATTGAACAGGCACTAAACATTTCAGAGAATAAATCTATTGAGACACCATTGACAGTATCGGATATTGACTCAGAATCTTTATCATTCTACATCACAACAGACAATGCAGATTTGATTGCTTATACAGGTGTGACATTTAAAGGACAGGGACTGGTTCAAAACCAAGATTCAACATATACGATATTACCTGGGCCATCAGGTTCTGCCCAATTTACAATGACCATCGTTCCAGAACAGAATCAGTTTGGTAATGCCCATTTAACCATATGGTTAAGCGATGAACATGATGCTATTTCATCTGTCGTAACAGTCGATGTGCAGGCGGTTCGCTTTAATATATCAGGCAAAACATCTTATTATAAAGGTGCATATGCGGTATCAAATGTGAAAGTATTATTGCAGGGAAACGAAACCTATGAAACCACTACCGATGTGAATGGCTTTTATACATTTTCAAACATTCCAACCGGGAATTATTCAGTTGAAACATCACGAAGTGAAGACACCCTTGATGAAAGTATCAGTCCGATGGATGCTTCAATCATTGCACGGTCTATTGTACAATTAGAAGAATTAAGCTGCTATGAATTAATTGCAGCAGATGTTTCTAGAAATGCTGATACAAGCGCAAAAGATACATCAATGGTCGCCCGATTTTCTGCTGGCTTGATTACTGAATTGAATCAAGACAATCTTCATTGGACATTTGTCAGTGAACCCATTAATGATTGTAGTTCCTGGTCAGGGTCTGGCCTGATTAATGATTATGAGATAGAATATCTTTCAAAACATAGCATTGTGGATCTGAAATCAGATATTTCGGATTTAGACTTTATCGCCATTCGTTTGGGCGATGTTACTGGAAATTGGCCTGACAACCACATGCGAAAACGTCGAAAAAGAGATTATGACGACATCCCCTTTCTAATTTCCAAAATGCAAGGTGAAACTTTTCAGATGCCTGTTGTTTTAAACGACTCATATTTAATAGAGGGACTGGAAATTGTTATTCAGTTCAATCCTGATGAGGTTCGTTTTATCAACATGGATCAATCTCAAACAATATTTGCTGACAGTAATTATATATTGCTTAGCAATACATTTCACAATGAACAAGTTTCACCTGATGATGAATTCATTGTATTTGAATATCATACATCATCAAATTACATCCGCGATACTGGCAATGTATTGATGTTAAACTTTCAAACGTTAAACAAACCAGGGAAAAAATCTTCGCTCAAAATTATTAAATATGTTATGAATGAAGGATTTGATGAAGTTAAAGGCGGTTTTCTTCATTCTACAAAAGGTGGGTTTAACTATGCATTTGATGTCTATATTCAACCAAGAAACTCACAAACAAATGATTGCTTAATTGAATCAATACAGATGATTCAGGATTTATCAACAGGTCAAAGTGAAAATTTCGAGGGATTGATTCAAAACCTGAAGATTTGCAGTGGGATGTAATGGCTGGATTGGACCAAATTTTTTGGCATCCCAAGGCACGTTTGCCCTTGTTTTTATATTTTGAACTTTCAAGGCACAGGGCCATTGTCCGGCTAACGCATTTGTGTTAGCCGGACAGCTTCATGACAATAACTATGCCAAGAAAAACCAAAGTTGGACGATTATAATAATTTTTATTGCTGGTTTTTTAATGACACAAACAATTCTTTAAAAGCATCATGATCTTTACTTTCAATGATTGGAATCATTTCATTTAGAACATCCCGATACAGTTGAATATAGTTTAATGATTCAGGATTATCTATTAATAGTGAACCAAAAAGTTCAGCAGGTTGATCTAAAAGTTTGTATATGCGATCCAGACGACGCTTGAAAGTAATTGTGCTGCAATTTTCAATATCTTCAATAGAAAAGCCGGATGACTTGATGCAATGAGCAAGTCCTAATGTTGAAAAATGATTGACGCCCTGGATCAATCCCATCAGGCGATCATGTTTTTTGGGATCCATTTCCAGAATTTTCAGCTTACCTGTTTCAAAAATCTGTTTTGTCCATTTTAAACCGGCATTTCCGCGACCCGGACAGATTGCAACACGTTGGCCCTCTGGATTTTCTATGGGGCCAAATAATGGGTGAACGCCAACAACCTCAGCATCAGAATGCGCCAACATGGCATCAAGGGGTTTTTGTTTGATGGATGTCAAATCCATGAGAAGTCTTTTTTCACCAACATATGGCCCAATTGTTTGAATCATTTGTATGGTAACTGGAATGGGAACAGCGATGACAATTACGTCACAAAGACGTGCCATCATCGTAGGAGTCAGTTCTGTAGATCGTCCAACAGGATAAACATCATACCCCTGTTGCTCAAGAAATTTACCAAACCATGCGCCCATCCCTGCGGTTCCACCCAGAATACCAATTTTGGAAAAGCCTAATCCCATACCATACCTCCTTCAGGATAGGAGCCCAGGCGTTTTATAATCGCACAATGATTTTCCATTTCCTTGATTGCGGAATGTACAGAAGGTTCTGATATGTGCCCTTCAATATCTGCAAAGAAAAGGTATTCCCAATTTCGCACTTTCATGGGTCGTGATTCAATACGTGTCATATTGATTTCATATTTGGACAGCGGATTTAATGCTGAATACAATGCGCCCGGCTTGTGATTTAGAAAAAAGAGCAAAGATGTTTTATCTTTGCCAGTAGGCTCAGCATGTTGTCGAGATATAATTAAAAACCTTGTGACATTATCGGGTTGATCTTCAATATTTTCAGATAACATATTTAGTTTATATGTCATTGACGCCAATCGGCTGCCTATTGCTGCAACTTTTGGATTATTCTGCGCGATAATTGCTGCGGCAGATGTGCTTTCCACTTTTTGTGTGGGAACGTGGGGGTAATTTGAGCGAAGCCATGAACGGCATTGTGCAAAAGGCATTGGATGCGAGTAAATTGTTTCAACATTATCCATACGCGATGACTTGCTGAGCAAATGATGACGTATGCGTAAAAAGATTTCTGCGCATATTTGGAGATCATATTTGTAAAACAGATCCATTGTAATATTCACAGCGCCTTCATAAGAATTTTCAATTGGTACAATGCCTTGTTGACATACACCTTTTTCCACAAGGCTAAAAACATCCTCAATGGTTTCAGCCGCACGAAATGTCGTTGAGTGTCCATACAAATATATTGCTGCCTGATGACTAAATGTTGCTTCAGGTCCAAGATATGCAACATTGATGGGTTGTTGAACAGATCGCGCGGCAGAAATAATCTCAGAAAAAATGTGCTGAATGGCTTCTGGGCTTAAGTGCCGCTCACTTTTGGATTTCAGATTTCTAAACACCTGTTCTTCACGTGCCATGTTGAATACATCCATGCCCAGCTCTTTTTTGATTTGTCCGACGCTGTATGCCAAATCCTGTCGTTGGATGAGCAGAGATAACAATTGGTTATCAATTGCATCAATTTTTTCCCGAAAAGGCATCAAAGATTTTTTTTCTGGTTGTATCTCTGAGTTCACTTTACCCCCCATAATTATCAGGCAGAACTAATTGTACTGCCTGATATTATTGTAATTAAGTTATTGAATAATTGCAAGCGCTTCCTCAACAGTCGCATTGTGGTGAACAATTTTTTCGATTGCTTGCACGATTAGGGTCGGATTTTTATGCTGAAAAATATTTCGACCGATAGATGTCCCTGCTGCTCCGGCATCAATGGCATCTCTAACCATTTCGAGAATAGAACGATCTGATTCCATTTTCGGCCCACCAGCAATAACAACCGGTTTGTGACAACCATCAACCACTTGTTTAAAGGACTCAGGGTCCCCGGTGTAGGAAACTTTGACAACATCAGCACCCAGTTCTGCACCCAGTCGCGCAGCATGTTTGACATGTTTGGGATCAAATTCATTGTCAATTTTGGGGCCGCGTGGATAAATCATTGCAAGCAATGGAATTCCCCATTCAGAGGCATTGTATGCGACTTTACCCATATCTTCAAGCATTTGTTTTTCATTGCAGTCACCAATATTGATGTGTACTGAAACAGCATCGGCACCCAGTTTGATTGCTTCCTCTACAGAACAAACCAAAATTTTGGAATTAGGTTCAACAGCTACTGATGTACTGGCTGACAAATGAATGATCAAGCCCATATCAGGGCCTGATTGTCTATGTCCTGAACCAACAATTCCTTTATGAACAACAACTGCATTTGCTCCGCCATCTGCCACCTGTGCCATTGCTGTTTTCATATTTGTTATTCCAAATATGGGACCTGCTGAAACACCATGATCCATGGGGACAATCAGACATTTACCAGTGTCCCGATTGATAATTCTTTCCAAACGAATGGCCTTACCAATCATAGTTTTTCTCCTTATTGATAAAAAAAAAGGCCGTGACGAAAATCGTTCACGGCCTCTTTAAATGACAAAGCCGTGAACATTTTGACTGTTCACGGCTTGAAGTTATTTTCAACAATCTAAACCCATGAACAAACCAATACTGCTAAAGTAATAAAAGTAAAAATTTACTGGTTGATTGATGAATGGATTCATTATTGTTGATTCCTTTATTAAATTTCCTTTGCAAAGGTTGTATGCTTGTAAATGATGATATTGGACTTGTCAAGAAAAAAATGTATGTTATTCATTTTTTTCTTGGAATTGGACTGTATTGAATTTTCGTAGAGTGTACCCAATGCAGATAAAACCGGGCGCATTCATAAAAAGGGGGGCATGTTTTTAGCCCTGAAAGGGCGCAATATACCAGCCCAGGGCAACCCCTGGGTAATACATTACAATGATTTAAGCCCTGAAAGGGCGACACACAAAAAAACAATAATAATAGCTATCCCATTTTTGTGGCGCCCTTACAGGGCTTAAGACTCTTTTTGATATTTACCAAGGGCGTTGCCCTGGGCTGGTATATAACGCCCTTTCAGGGCTAAAAAAAATGCCCCCTTTTTTAGAATGCGCCCGATAAAACCGAAACCAAGCCTGTGAGCACAACCAATGCATGGGCCAACCCTTCATTGGTTGTGCTCATAGGTTTGGTTTCGGTTGACCTGCAATTTTGGGTACTTTCTTTTAGTAAACAGTTTTTCCATTTTGAATAGACCTATGCGGCGCAATTTTTGAAATGATAAAATCATTGCACCTCCAGTTAATATTAATAAGAACCAATTTTAACTTGACATTTCCACTTCAAATTTAATATAAAAATTTGCAGCTTAAAGAGTAACCTTTATTCATCCCTGCCTCAAACAGGCATATCAAATTATTTTCATAATACAAAGGAAGGAAGAACGATGAAACGTTTTACAACACTGTGGATTATCCTAATTCCCATTATTTGCTTACTTCAATCACCAACCATAGCACGCCCTAGCCCACCTGTTGCATTGTTAGTAAATGGTTCTGGTACGCTTAAGTTCAGTAAAAATGGTAATCAATGGTCGCCTATCAATCGAAATAAGTTTCTATTTATAGGGGATTATGTTAAAACCGGTCATGATGGTTCATGTAAGCTGATATTTCAAGATTCGAATCACGCCAAATATATTGAAAACAACTCTCAGGCAATTGTTAAAGAAGATGACCTGGAATTATTGGCTGGAAATGCCACTGAATCAAATACAAAAACATTTAATTTAATGGATAATTTAAGACGTAAATTTGCTGTTATTCAAAGATACACAACAGTGCAACGTTCAAAATCTAGCCAACCCAAATTTTCACTTCCTAAATCTCTCGTTATATCAAAACAATATCCCACATTGGCATGGGAAAATGTAGGATCCCAATATAGCTATCGATTAATATTTCAAGGAAAAACCTATTCAATTCCAAAGACCAGGCTATCAATTATTCGATATAAGCTGAATCATTATCAACCGGGTAAACATGAATACACAGTATGTCTTATCAATAATAACAAGGAACAGTTGAGAAAAACTTCAACGATTGTATGTCTCACAGAGAAAGAATCTGAAGCGATTGTCTTTCAAGAAGAAAATGTTCGAAAAATCAGTAATCAAGGATTTCTACTGGGACATTTTATGGATGAAAAAGGTTTAAAAGTGCCAGCATTAGATTATTACTTACGTTTTTTCGAAAATGACAAATATGATACTGATATCTACCCCTTTTTGATTAAGATTTATGATGATTTGGGGATGAAACGTATTGCTAAAAAAGAAAAAACAGCGTTCAATCGGCAACGAAAGTAATTATGAAATATTTATCCAAAACTTGTGAGATTTGGGGGTTGATTTTCATTGTTATTTTAACGATCTTTTGCGAATACTATGAAATATTATCATTAATTGAAGATCAAACTCTATCTTACAGACAATTGATCCGAACATCTTTTCATACTGTTTCTTCTACACATGAACGTGATGTAGTTTTGGTTTCTTTTGATGATGATTATTATCAAGAAACAAATGTAAAGCCTTTCAAACGATCAGATCTCGCAAAAATTATTCGAAATCTTCATAAACTGGGTGCAAAACAAATTGTTGTGGATATTCTAATGCCCTTTCCCCATCCAGAATTTGAAGGCGATGCCAAACTATACAGACTTCTTGAAGATCCAGCATATAATAATGTTTTTTTCGCTTCACATATTGCATTTAAATCAGATTATTCAAAAGGAGAAATAATATATCCATCAGAACAAGTTTGTCCGCCACATCAGCCTTCAGGTTATGTCAATATTGTTTCACCCAGCGCAGTGGTAACCTTTTTAAGTCGGCTACGCATATATCCATCTCTCGGACAAAAACACAATATTTGGCCCCTAGCTGTTGCTTCAGCATCAGATTTTTTAAAAGTATCTCCGCGTATTGATAACCATATTCTTTATCTTGGAAACCAAGAATTTCAACTGGATCAGAATAATGACTTGTATATAGATTATTCTCCGGTTCCAATGAATTCTCAATTTCTAAATGAATATCTTGGCCTAACCGCCCTTCCTTTTCTAAACATAAAATATCCAGATAATTATCAGAATGCAGACCAATTCTTTAATAGTAGTCCTAAAAATTCAAAACAAAGTGCCCATATTCTTGAACTGATGTTTTGGGTTAAAGACAAAATCGTTGTTCTGGGTGATACGTCAAACGCTTCTCGAAACTGGTTTGACACGCCAGTTGGAACAATGTTTGGCTCTGAAATAATAGCTGATACAATAAGCACGCTGATAAAAGGTACATGTCTTTGTCCGGCATCTGTGCAAGTTGAAGCCATCATTACAATTATCATGCTGACTTTCATATTGTTATCAGTTGCTCGATGTCAAAATGTCCGATTAAGCTTATTTTTGTATATCTTTATAAACATTCTATTTACAGTGTTTTGCATCCTTGCTTATATGTACTATGGTTTCGTGATTACGATGACATACAATTATTTATTTGGTTTAATTGGATATCTTGCAATAACGCTATACTACCGATCCATTGATGCGAAGAAAAAGGAACTCGCCCGCATTGAACTTGAAAAGGCTGAGTTTAAATATCGAAATATTTTTGAAAATGCCATGGAGGGCATTTTTCAAGTAAATGAGATGGGGATGATTATGTCAGTTAACCCTGCTGCGCTTCATATTTTAAGATATGATTCCCAGGAGGAACTACAAAATACTATTTTTAATCGCAATAAGCATCTGTATGTTGATGCGCATGATCAGAAAAAAATTATCCAACAACTCAATGAAAAGTCAGTTGTTGAAGGTTTTGAGACACGATTTTATCGCAAGGATGGTTCATGGATATGGGTCAGTTTTAATGTTAGAAAAACAAATGACTCGGATGGCAACATTTTGTACGAAGGCTTTTTTGTGGATATCACTGCAAAGAAAATGCGCGTTAAAGCAGAAAAAGAGGCGGAAGCAGCCAAAATTGCCATGAAATCTCGTACTGAAATTTTGGGCGGCATGAGCCATGAATTAAAAACGCCTTTAAACGCCATTCTCGGTATGGCTGAAACTTTAAAGAACTCAAAACTAACCCTCAAACAAAAAAGAAATGTTGAAATATTTGAAATGGAAGGCGAGCATCTGTTGACACTGATCAATGATATTTTGCAACTGACCAAATTGGAATCGGGTAAAATCGAATTAAAGATTGTTTCATTTGATCTGTACATTTTTATTGATACAATTAAGGAAATAATGGCCATACAGAATAAACAATACGAGAATGTTACCATTGTTTATAATATTCAAGAAACAATGCCGGCTATCATTCAGGGAGACAAAATTCGGCTGCAACAAATTATTACCAATTTAATGGATAATGCCTTGAAATTTACTTCACATGGAACTGTTACAACGACAATTACAACAGTGATGTTGCCAGAATTTCAAAATGTAACCTTACCAGTGGTAGATGATGATTATTCTCAACTTTTCTTTTTTCAGGTAAAAGATACTGGCATCGGAATTCCACGTAATAAGCAAAAAGCCATTTTCGATACTTTTTGTCAGATTAAAAATGACGATATAAATGTAGGCGCAGGCCTAGGGCTTCCTATATGTAAGCGTCTGGTCGAAATTATGAATGGTAAAATTGTTTTGAATAGTGAAGTAGATCAGGGCAGCACATTTTCGTTTGTCGTGCCGCTCAAGATTTATGTGGAACCTGAAACGAATGAAACAAATAAAATTATCGGAACAAACATAGAATCCCTCAAAATATTATTGGTTGAAGATAATTTGAATAATCAAATCGTTTTTCAATCCCTCCTGGACGCGTTAAATCATGAGATAGATATTGCATGTAATGGTGAGGAAGGTGTTGAAAAATTCAAAAAAAATAAATATGATATTATTTTTATGGATTTACAAATGCCAAAGTTGAATGGTTTTGAGGCAACCAAACAGATCAGGCAATGGGAAAAAGAAAACAATCTTTCCCAAATTCCAATCATTGCAGTTAGTGCTCAGACTTTTTTAAAAAAAGATAATGAAGCCACAAAAGCCGGGTGCAATAATAATATTGAAAAGCCAATAAAAAAAGCAATTTTAATAAATATGCTGCGACAATATGGTCAAAAAAGATTCTGATCATATCGGATTATGGAGGGCCATTTTTAGAATGACCTGATTCAGAATATTCCTGAATTGGGTTTTTTTTCGAACATTCCACAATATAAACCCGATATTATGGGAGGTATTTCAAATGTCAAACATAGAAAAAAAGGTGAATGATTTACTATCAAAAATGAACCTGGATCAAAAAGTTGGCCAGGTGCTTCAGGTGGAAAGAGAGTATATTGTTCCCAAAGAAGTAACAGAATACCATATTGGCTCGTTATTGAGTGGGGGGGGATCAACCCCTGGTGAAAATACACCTGAAGATTGGATTCAAATGAATGATGAGTTTTGGGCAGCGTCAATGAAAGAAAACGATAATTATCTGGCAATCCCAGTTATTTATGGTGTTGATGCTATCCACGGCCATGGTAATGCAAAAGGAGCTGTCATATTCCCGCATAATATTGGCTTGGGTGCTGCAAACGATCCAGATCTCATCGAACGTATTGCTATTGCTACTGCAAGAGAAACAGCTGCAACAGGTGTTGATTGGACATTTGCACCCACCCTGGCTGTGGTTCGAAATGATCATTGGGGACGCACATATGAAAGTTATGCGGAGTCACCCGAAATTGTCACCAGTTATGCAGGGCGATTTGTCAAAGGGCTTCAAGGTGATTTTAGTGAAGAAAATGTTATTGCATGTGCCAAACACTTCATTGCTGATGGTGCAACATTGCATGGTATCAACACCGGTGATGCACCAATCAATGAAGTAGAACTTCGAAAGCTGCATTTACCACCTTATCTTACCGCGTTAAAAGAGGATGTTTTAACTGTAATGATTTCTTTCAGCAGTTGGAATTACATTAAATGCCATGCCAATAAATATCTGATCACCTATCTTTTGAAAAACGAATTGGGCTTTGATGGCATTGTTATTACAGATTGGGATGGTATCAATTATCTTGCAGATGATTATTTTGAGGCAGTTGCCATTGGCATGAATGCCGGTCTGGACATGTTTATGGTAACAGAAAACTGGAAACCATTCTATTATCATTTAAAAACACATATTCAGACAGGACGTGTTTCAATGGCCCGATTGGATGATGCCGTCCGCCGAATACTGAGAGTCAAATTTAAAGCGGGTATATTTGATAAACCCAGACCTGCGCAGCGCAAATTGTCCCAAAAACCAACATGCCTGGGATCATTACAACATCGTAAGGTTGCACGTGAAGCTGTTCGTAAATCCCTGGTACTATTAAAAAATAACAATAATGCCCTTCCTTTGAATAAAAATGCACGCATTCTTGTCGCTGGAAAATGTGCCCACAGTCGAGGAATTCAATGCGGAGGATTCACAATTGAATGGCAGGGTGTTTTGGATAATGCGTCTATTGTTGGTGGAACATCTATATGGGAAGGTATTTCACAAGTTGCTCCAAATGCCTGTTTAAGTGAAAACTTAATGGGCGAAGATGCGGATGCCAAAAAACATGATGTTGGGATTGTTGTTATCGGTGAAAAACCATATGCTGAAGGCTTTGGGGATATCTATCCCCTTGGCATCGGACTTTCCAAAGCCATTAAACCGGATCATATGTCACCACAATATTCATCAGACCTTTTTGATACTTTAAATGGCGAAGAACAATATGGGACAACTCTTAATTTATGTGAATTACATCCAGAAGATTTGGCGACAATCCAAAATATTACCTCAAAAGGTATTCCAGTTGTTGTGATCCTTATTAATGGTCGTCCGCTGGTCATCAATAAAGAGTTGGAAGCATCAGATGCTTTTGTTGTTGCATGGTTGCCAGGTTCTGAGGGGGGCGGAATTGCTGATGTAGTGTTTGGCGATTATGATTTTCAAGGGAAATTAAGTTTTACCTGGCCGAAAAATGATGATGATAATCTGAACATCGGTGATGCAAACTACAAGCCTTTATTTCCTTATGGATATGGGTTATCTTTCAATGGGTAATCTATTCGTTTTTATGATCGTCCAACTTAGGTTATACTTTCATATGTATTGCCTTGATAGGGCATATGTATAAGTTGGGTAACATGTGTGCGGGCGTATGTACAAGTTAGGGGAAAATGAAGGGAAAAATGTTGCTTCGAACAAAAATTGAAATCAAACCAATGTCCGAAACCAATGTAGGGGCGAACCTTATGTTCGCCCTAATCATCTTGAGCCAATTCAATAGAAACAATATCCAATTCACGCCCAGAAAGCATTTCAACCGCATTGTTTTGACATTTTTCACATACAAATACAGGCTGGTCAGCAGTCCATTTATAGTTACAACTTTTACATATAAGGGTAACCGGCAGTTCTTCTATATGCAGTTGTGCACCTTCAAGTGGCGTGTCCTTAATTGCAATATCAAAACAGAATGTTAAACTGGAAGGGACAATCGCTGACATTTTCCCCACCGCAATGTTAACACGTTCTACCGGCACCCCATCAAGGTTTTTTGGAATTGAGGCTTTGGCGATATCGATAATCTGAATGGCAATGCCCATTTCATGCATAATAAAAAGATCCTACTATTGAAAAATTTGCTTTGCCATTTCACCCAATTTACCCAAATTTTCACAAACCTGAACATTTGCATCTTTCATGGCCTGAATTTTCGCCTGTGCAGTGCCACTTTTTCCACTGACAATTGCGCCAGCATGTCCCATACGTCGTCCTGGAGGTGCTGTCAGACCAGCAATAAAGCCAATGACCGGTTTGGTCATATGTTTTTTGATATATTCACATGCCATTTCTTCAGCATTTCCACCAATTTCACCAACCATAATAATACCTTGAGTATTGCTGTCGCCTTGAAAGGCTTCAAGAACATCAATAAAATTGGTACCATTCACCGGATCACCACCAATGCCAATGCATGTTGTCTGTCCTAAATTATTTTGTGTTAACTGGTGAACAACTTCATATGTCAGGGTTCCTGATCGTGATACAACACCAATGGGGCCGCCCGGTTTATGAATATTACCAGGCATGATGCCAATTTTTGCTTCTCCAGGTGTAATAATACCAGGACAATTCGGGCCGATCAATCGTACTGGATAATTTTGAATATATTGTTTGGCTTTCATCATATCCAATACCGGTATGCCTTCGGTAATGGCAACAATCAATTCAACGCCTGCATCGGCGGACTCCATAATGGCATCAGCACAAAAAGGGGCCGGGACAAATATTAAGCTGCAATTGGCATCAGTTTCTTTGACTGCTGATGCAACAGTATTGAATACAGGAACATCATCCATCTTTTGCCCACCCTTATTTGGTGTAACACCTGCGACAACATTTGAACCATAGGCAATGCATTGACGCGCATGAAAAGAACCTTCTTTTCCAGTAATGCCCTGGACAAGAACACGTGTATTTTTATCAACAAATATGCTCATAATATCTTTTCTCCTATCCCAATATTTCCATTAGGCCATTTGCGCGACTTTTTGTGCAGCATCTGCTAAGTCTGTCGCTGTCATGAGATTCAATCCGGAGTCCTCCAGAATTTTTCTGCCTGCTTCCACATTGGTGCCTTCCATGCGTACCACAACTGGTAATGAAAGCCCAACCTTTTTTGAGGCTTCAACGACACCGGTTGCCAACACGTCACATCGCAAAATGCCACCAAAGATGTTGATCAGGATGCCTTTTACATTCTGATCACTCAACATGATTCGAAAAGCATTTTCCACCTGTTCTGCATTGGCACCACCACCTACATCAAGAAAATTGGCCGGCTCAGCACCCGCCTGTTTGATAATATCCATTGTAGCCATCGCAAGACCGGCACCATTGACCATATTACCAATATTTCCATCCATTTTGATATAATTTAACTGATATTTTGTGGCTTCCACTTCCAGCGGATCTTCCTCATCAACATCACGATATTCAATAATTTCTTTCTGGCGGAATAATGCATTGTCATCAAAATTGATTTTGGCATCAATTGCCATAAGACGTTGTTCTTTTGTAATAACTAATGGATTGATCTCAACTAATGAACAATCATTCATTACAAACAATTCATAAAGATTGCGAACCATTGTTGAGAATTGACGAATCAAAGTTGATGGCAATTCAAGGCCAAAAGCCAATTGCCGCAATTGAAAGCCTTGAATTCCTGACAAGGAATCTACATAGACTTTAACAATTTTTTCAGGTGTTTCATCGGCAACTGTTTCGATATCCATACCACCGGCAAGACTGGCTATCATAACAATTTTGGCTGTTGCCCGATCGTGTAAAATGCTGAAATACAATTCCTTATCAATATTAACACCAGACTCAATCAATAATTTCTTAACAATCTTGCCTTTTGGACCTGTTTGCTTTGTAATCAATGTCATGCCCAACATTTCTTTTGCAATTTTTTTAACTTCTGATAGTTTATTCGCAAGTTTAACACCGCCAGCTTTTCCGCGTCCACCGGCGTGAATTTGGGCTTTGACAATAACTGGAAAGCCATGAAGTTCCTCAGCAAGACTGACAGCACTGTCTACATTGAAAGCAACGCCGCCATCGGGGATGGGAATCTGATGTTTTTTAAACAGTTCCTTTGCTTGATATTCGTGAATATTCATGATTATCTCCTGTTTTGTATTGGATTTATTTGAAAAGTTCCATAAGTATTCGGGTATTAAAAATTTTCGTTCCAACAATTAAGCATAGAATTATCTACCGACGTTCCAGAGTTATTGGCAAATTTCTTGCAAACTGGCTCTGACCTCATGTGTTGGAACGTCCAGGCATCGGTTCCTGACAGGGTGGAATTAGAAAATCATTGCATTTTATTGGGCCGTCCCCCATAAGATGTATTCTTGTTGTAGGATTTTTGGTTACTCACCTGACCTTTTACATAGTTGAGATTTTCAATGAGTTGACCAGATTCATCCCAAGTATACCATGCGCCATGTTTTCTGCCACTCATGTAACTGCCTTTTTCTTTCTGTTTTCCATTGGGAAAGTATCGCATCCAGTTGCCATTTTTTTTGTCATGTTGATATTCACCATGTATCAGCTTTTTACCATCCGCAGAATAAATGAGATAACTGCCATTTTTAACACCTTTTTCATATTCAATTTCTTGAAGGATTTGGCCTGATGCATTCCATGTACACCATTTTCCATTTTTTTCATTATTCAAATAGCTTCCTGATTCTCTTTTTTGTCCATTTTTAAACAATGCTACATAAGGTCCATTTAAATTGCCCATAGTATAATGTTTACTTTGTTTCAGTTTTCCATCTTTATAAAAAAATTTCCACTCCCCTTCTCGCTGAAATTCACCTTTTTCATTTTTTTTCAAGAGTCCTGTTTCTTTAACTGTGTTATCAGGATATTTGGCTTCAAACATTTTTTGTTTTTCTTCACCGCACGAAACCCACAAAAAAAGAATAAAAACGCTCACTATTAAGTGACTCGTCTTATATTTATACATAATAAAGTCTCCTCTTTCGAATTTTTGTCTTTGTGTAATCAGGTAATGATTCATCATTATATGATTACACAAATTTTGATGATCTCTCAAAACGTTTTGATTTCAAAAAAATTTGAGTGTAACATCGGTGAAAAAAAAAGGGGACATCTTGTTGCACTCAAAAACTTGTGACCAATTCCATGCCCCGCATCCACAATAAGAACGTGATGTGGATCGGGGCTGGAATATTGTGTGAAACATGAAATCAGCCAATCACACAAAGGATATCATTTTTTGATACCGAGTCACCACTTGCATAATTGATTGCATTAACTGTCCCTGTTGCTGGTGCGGGTAGTGCATTTTGCATCTTCATGGCTTCAAGAATAACAACTGTGTCACCTTCATTGACAGAATCGCCAACTTTCACTTCATAATTGACAATCATGCCGGGCATGGGTGCCTTTAGGGGTGTACCATCAGCACTGGATGCTTCTGCTGGAGCAGCTTCCTTTTTAGGAGCAGGGGTTTTGGGTTTTGGCGGTGGAGGAGGAGACATTGCTGGTGCTTGTGGTTTCGCCAGGGGTGGTACTGCAGGAGCGGTTGTTTGTTGTGTTGTTTCGGGTGGTTGTTGGCCTGATTCTGTAGGCAACGCCTGAACATAACTTACCATTGATGCGCCACCGACTTGCTCAACCCCTACTTCAAAATACTCATCTTCAACAAATACATTAAAAACACGAAGGTTTTCACCTTTTTCAGGTACATCATTCTTTTCAGGAATAGTTATTTCACCTTTACGAATTTTTTTCAAGGTTTCAATCATGGCTTTGGCATCATCCAATGTCCTGGGTTTAACATCATCAGGAACTGGTTCTTTACCATATTTCCATTTCAAGAATTTTTTACCGGTCACAGGGTAAAGAGCATACAAAATTAAATCATCCTGGTCAATAGCCAAATCGCCAATTTCTTCTTTGGCTTTTTCCAATTCTGGATCTAATACAGCCGCTGGTCGGCTTTCAATGGGTGTTTCACCTCTGGGATAGCCTTTGAGAGCTTTCTTTTGAACATCTGAATCAATTGGAATGGCAGTCTTTCCATACAATCCATAACACAAATCTTTTACCTGACCGGTAATCATTTTATATCGTTCGTTTTCATCATCAAACAATACATTATTGACTGTTTGTGTACCGACAATCTGACTGGTAGGCGTGACCAATGGAATTTGTCCCAATTCTTTTCGTACACGTGGTAATTCTTTATAAACTTCATCAATGCGATCCAGGGCATCCATATCACGAAGCTGATTGACCAGATTGGAGAGCATACCGCCAGGTGTTTGATGCAGTAGAACATTAATGTCAATAATTGAAAATTTGGAATCATCCACAAGATGCATGTATTTGGGGATAATTTCTTTTTCCATAATCTCATTGATTTTAGCCAATTTTTTGATATCAAAACCTGTGTCACGATTGGTGCCCAGAAGCGACATTACGAGTGGTTCGATTGCTGGATGCGAAGTTCGATAGGCATAAGCTGTCATACAGGTATCTAGAATATCAACGCCTGCCTCAATTGCTTTTAAATGAGACATGGATGACATTCCAGAAGTAAAATGGCTGTGTAAATGTATGGGCGGACTGACTTTTTCTTTGAGGGTTTTGATTAGATTATAAGCATCGTAAGGGGCTATTAAACCAGCCATATCTTTAATACATATACTGTCTGCCCCCATTTCTTCAAGAGCTTTGGCTTTCTTTACAAAATAATCCAGGTTGTAGACATCTCCGCCCAATCTAGGTTCGGTCATGGTATAGCAAATACATCCCTGAAAATGTTTTTTTGCCTTTTTAATCTCTTCCACAACAGTTTGAAAATTTCGATAATCATTGAGCGCATCAAATGTGCGGAAAATATCCATGCCATTGTCGGCCGCTCGCTTAACAAACTCACGCGCAACATCATCGGCATAATTACGATAACCCACAAGGTTTTGTCCCCGAAGCAACATTGAAAAAGGGGTTTTCTTAAAATAGCGTTTCAATGTGCGAATACGTTCCCAGGGATCTTCATTTAAAAAGCGATGCATGGCATCGAAAGTCGCACCGCCCCACATCTCAACTGCCCAAAATCCAACTTCATCCATCAACTCTGCTACTGGTATCATGTCTTCAGTACGGCCTCTGGTTGCAAACAACGACTGATGACCATCCCGAAGCGATATATCCATAATTTTTACAGGATTTTCTGCTTTGGGCCGCGTTGGTTCATAATTCATATCGGTTAACTGAACCTTTATATCATTTATGTCATGCATGAAAAATTTCTCCTTTTATACTTACAAAATGCAAGTTTAATATAAATCTTAATCAAAGAAGACTTTATAAGGTAACCAACCCCTAAAATCCTTTAGATTTAAATGTTCTCAATTGCATTAACTGTCGCAATTGCATGGCATCCAAACGACCACTCGTACCCCATGCATTCGAAGTAACTTTCGGTCGTGGCGTAGCTTTTGGTTGTGTCATTGAATGTACAGCACATGCCAATGATTCTTCATAAATGTAGTTCATTACTGCTGCAGCTGCAATGGACAACTTTTTTTTATCCATAATGATTCCTTTCTATGAAGGGCATCCCCCTTGAATATGACATTACATGGGAATATTGCCATGTTTTTTGGGCGGTCGAATTTCACGTTTATTGCACAATAATTCAAGGGATTCAATCAGTCGTGATCGGGTTTGAGATGGTTCGATAACAGCGTCAATATAGCCTCGACTGGCAGCACAATATGGATTAGAGAACAGGTTTTCGTATTCTTTAATTTTTTCTGCGCGCATTTTTTTAGGATCATCAGCCGCTTTTATGGTTTTTCGATGAATAATATTTGCGGCCCCTTGTGCGCCCATCACAGCAATTTCAGCTGTTGGCCAGGCAACTGCCATATCAGCTCCCAGATCTTTTGAACTCATGGCCAGGTATGATCCGCCATAATCTTTTCGAGTAACCAAAAGCATTTTGGGAACTGTGGCTTCAGAATAACACCACAATAACTTGGCGCCATGACGAATAATGCCCCCCCATTCCTGATCTTTTCCTGGTAAATAACCCGGCACGTCGGCAATTGTTAATAATGGCACATTAAAAGCATCACAAAATCGAATAAATCGTGTTGCTTTATCTGATGCATTGATATCCAAACATCCCGCTTGAATAGCAGGTTGATTGGCAATAATACCAACTGATCGTCCATTCAGCCTGGCAAAACAAACAATAATATTCTGAGCAAAATATTGATGCGGTTCAAAAAAATCGCCATTATCAACAATTTCTTGAATCACTTCCTTCATGTTATAAGGCTGGTTTGGATCATTAGGAATAATTGTATTCAATTTCGGGGAAATACGATCTGCCTGATCTTTGGTGTCGATCACAGGTGGATCTTCCATATTGTTCAATGGAATATATGACAGCAAGCATTTAATTTGATTCAATGCATCTTCATCATTTTCACAGGCAAAGTGTGCAACACCGCTACGCTCATTATGGGTCATGGCACCACCCAGTTCTTCAAAAGAAATTTCCTCTCCTGTAACAGATTTAATAACTTGCGGGCCGGTAATAAACATATAGCTGGTATTCTTCACCATAAAAATAAAATCGGTCATTGCTGGTGAATATACTGCCCCACCAGCAGTTGCCCCCATAATGGCCGAAATTTGTGGGATTACTCCTGAACTGATTGAATTGCGATAAAAAATTTGTCCATAACCAGATAATGCATCAACGCCTTCCTGAATTCGGGCACCACTGGAATCATTGAGGCCAATCAAAGGCACACCGGCTTTCAGAGCCATATCCATGACTTTGCAGATTTTTTTTGCATGCATTTCACCCAGACTGCCTGCTGTTTTGGACGTGCTTTCCTGAGAATATGCAAAGGCCGGTCGTCCATTGATCATACCATGGCCGGTAACAACGCCATCTGCCGGAATATTGATGTCTTCCATACCAAAATTAACGCAGCGATGCGTTACAAAGGCATCTATTTCTCTGAACGTCCCTGAATCAAAAAGAATATCAAGTCTTTCTCTTGCAGTCAGTTTTCCTTTGTCATGATGCTTTTTAACTGCAACATCACCGCCCATTTGTTGGATTTCAGCCTCGCGCTCTAAAAGCGCATTAATCTTGTCTTCAACAAGTCCCATATGATTTCCTTTCTTTTGGAATTTTTATCTTAATATACATGATTTCTTCACTGTTAATTAACACTGAAAAGATTATTATATCATATTGATGATAAATTGCAATAAAGATTGATGATGGATGATTTAATCTGTATTTTAATTGATTATGCGTTAAATCTGGCAATAAATTCAGGATTGAAGTAATCACCCAAAAAATAGTATCACACAAGACCAAGACGTTTCATTTTTCTTGACAGGGTTTTTCTTGAAAATCCCATTAATTCAGAAGCTTTTGTCTTATTTCCCTTTGTTTGCTTCAAACATTCCATAATTTTTTTTCTTTCGAGATCTGCAATATCTTCCTTTAGTTGCGAATAGGGTTTTGTTTCTTCTTGTGCATACGTGTTTTCCTTTTTGGGAATAATACTGATAGAATTTTCTTCTCTGAGAAAATCAAGGCGATGAACTGTCAGATAGCGTTGGATAACATTTTGTAACTCTCGGACATTGCCCGGCCAGTCGTATTGAATAAGTTCTTCCATGATTTGTCCGGGAATAATGACATTTTTTTTATGTTCTGAGTATTTTTTGATAAATGATTCGACCAGTAAGGGAATATCATCTTTACGTTCTCTTAAAGGTGGCAATTTGAGGGGTATGATATGCACTCGAAAAAAGAAATCTTCTCTCACATCACCACTTTTAGACATTTCTAACAGATTTTTATTTGTCGCTGCAATGATTCGAAAATTGGATTTTTTGGTAACATTACTGCCAACAGGATTATAACCGCCGCCTTCAATGGCTCGAAGTAGTTTTGCCTGAAGATTAATACTGAGATCACCGACCTCATCTAAAAACAATGTGCCGCCATCAGCCATATCCAGGTATCCCGCCCGATCAGTACTGGCATTGGTAAATGCCCCTTTTTTATGACCAAAAAACTCGCTTTCCAATAGATTATCCGGAATGGCTGCAGAATTAACTGTAACAAATTTTTTATCTCTTCGCCGGCTCATATTGTGAATCGCTGCAGCAACAAGTTCTTTTCCAGTGCCAGACTCTCCATAAATAATGACATTTGCATCAGTACCAGATGCATTAAGGATTTGTTCATAAATACTCTGCATCACTGTGCTTTTACCAATAATTGCTCCCAATCGATATCGATCTTTTATGGAAGATCGCAGACTTACATTTTCTCGTCTTAAATGTTCGGTTTCCTCCTGCATGGATATTTCTCGCAATTTTGCGCTGGTAATATCTCTCGCAGTAATTAAAATAGAGGGTTTGCCTTTCCATTGAATTAAAATGGCACGTCCTTCCACCCAGATTTCAGTTTGAGATTTTTTGAGCCATCGCGTTTGAAAAAAACGTTCACCCGTGGCCTGATTCTCCAGTGATTCAAACATTTCCATAAAGTACATAGTAAAGCGGTCAGAAATAAATGAAAGTATTTGATTATTTAGCATATCTTCGGGCTTTTGATAGCCAAGCATTTCAATCATAGCATTATTGACAAAAATAATGTCAAGTGCCTGGCATAAAACAACACCTTCAGTCATACGCTCAGCAAATATGCGGTAAAGGGCTTCACTTTCTCGAAGGCTATCCTCTGCTTTTTTCAGTTCACTGATATCAATCCCCATGCCTAAAAGGTATGATGTGCCATCAATTGTTGCAGTTACGCCAGTAAAAAAATAGTTACTTTTTTGACCTCCTCTGGTTAACAATGTGGCTTCAAGAACGCCTGAGCCTGTTGTAAAAGCATGTTGAATGGATGTTCTTACATTTTGCTGTTCTTCCTCTGCAAACAGCTCAAATAGATTGCGATTGTTGATTTCATCTGCTGAATAGCCAGTGGCAAGTTCGACATTTTTATTCCATCTGTATACCTTGAGCTGATCATCAAAAAGATAGAACAATCCGGGCAGGCTTTTGATCAGCATTTCAAAAAATTGATTCTTTTGTTGGAATGATTTAAGTTCTTTTGCCTGTAATTCTATTTTTTTTTGTAATGATAAGATGTCTGATATTGTATAATTTTGTTTTGACATGATGGATAAAGATAAAAAAAAATGTTTTTTAGGTTTGATTTTGGTTTTTGTCTGGAAGCGAACATAAATTTCGCCCTCACACGACCATTTATTATAACTAAATTTGTGTTCGCCTGACGGCTATATGTTCGCCCCTAAAACAATATTCGCGTTAGAATTCGCTCACAGCAGTGCCTAAAGCAAATTTTCCTGTCTCAGTTGATTGATAATTTCTGTCGTAGATTTGCTTCTGTCCATGGTATAAAAATGAAGGCCTGGAACCCCCGCTTTAAGTAATCCCTTACACTGGTTCACCGCAAATTGAATACCTGTATCTAAGACAGCATTTTTATCCTCAGCATCTACTGCATCTAGTTCTTTTTGTAATTCATCAGTAATTTTGGAGCCACAAACTTTCGAAAGCATCTGCGTCATTTTAACAGTATATACTGGCATTACACCCGGGATAATGGGTACATTAATTCCTTTTGCCTGACATTTTTCAACAAAGTCAAAATAATATTGATTGTCATAAAAGTATTGACAAACAACATATTCAGCACCATTATCTACTTTCAATTTAAGATATTCTATATCTTTTTCCAGGCTTTCTGCCTCAATATGGCCTTCAGGATAGCCAGCGCAGCCCAGTGTAAAGTCATAGTTTTTCTTGATAAATGCTATCATTTCAGATGCATAAGAAAAGCTGTCTGGATGTGGTACAAAATTGTCATCTCTGGGTTTGTCACCGCGAATGACAAAGATTGTTTCAACTCCCAGATCACTATATTTATCAAGCACTTCTTTGATATCATCCGGTCCGATTCCAAAACCGGCAATATAGGCAACAGTGGGTTGTTTTTTGTCAATCATCACCTGTTTGACTGTCTGGTATGAACCATCTCGGGTTGAACCACCGGCACCAAAGGTTATGGACATATAATCTGGGTTTAAGGTTGCCAGATTATCAATAATATTGCCAAAATTTTGTGCGGCCTTTTCATTTCTTGGTGGAAAGAATTCCATAGAGATAACATTTTGTTTGTTCTTGTATAAATTCGTTACTCGCATTTTTTTATTACTCCTTAAATATAAATTTTCGGCACTTTGGCCGTATTATATGATTCATTAAAGGGTTCTTAGGTCAGGCAAGTCAGACCATGGCTGACCTGCTCGACCTGAGACAGATAAGACTGATTCAATAAAATGAATTGAGTGCAACCAAAATTGCCGGTGAATAAAATACGCTTCCCATAAAGTCGGATATTGTTTTTCTTAGCCCTGAAAGGGCGGCAACAACCAGCCTAGGGCAGGGCCCTGGGTTAAAATCAAGCAAGTGTTTTAGCCCTGAAAGGGCGTTACATGTTTTATTTGATCTGACTTTTTATGTAGCGCCCTTTCAGGGCTAAAAACAAGGCTATCATTTACCAGGGCGTTGCCCTGGGCTGGTATGTTGCCGCCCTTTCAGGGCTAAGAAAAATAAAATCTTTTTGGGAACCGGCAATTTTGGTTACACTCAAATGAATTGTCGCTTGCTTACAATAGAATTTACAATTATGATAAATTCAGAAATTTTCGTAATGTATCAGGTCTTCAATTGATTTACGTTTGGGCGGAGAGGGGTTCTTTGCAGGAAAGCCAACTGGGACAAGGGTAACAAGGGAATAGTTTTGAGGCACCTGCAGTACTTTTTCGGCACGTTCATGGTCAAATAAGCCAACAATCACAGTTGAAAGTCCAAGTTCATGAGCAGCCAAACAAAAATTTTGTGTTGCAAGACCGACATCATACATTAACCAGTCTCCAAATCGCGTTGAAACAACACCATTGTAATATCCAGCTTGATTCTTTTTCCCGCAAAAGGCTATTACAGCAGGTGCATTGACAATCGCTTTTGTTGCTGGATTTTTTGGGGCGATACACGCTTGCAATTGGCTTTTCTTTGAATCATCTTTTACAATAACCAACTCACAGCACTGGGTATTTGCCCAGGAGGGGGCCCACTGAACAGCTTCAAAAAGTGTGTTCATCATTGCTTCCGGGATGTCTTTGTTTTCAAACTTTCTAATACTTCTACGATTTTTGATGGTTTCCAATAATGACATCTTTCCTCCCTGGTCGTTTATTTATTTATTTTCAATCAGACAAATTGGACATGTCCTGTACAATTTGTCTGACTTTATATCTGTCTGGATCAAAAAATTATTTCAAGCTGATCATGCACAATCAGTTATTTTGTTCATAACAAACAAGGCCACATTGCAAACATCGACTGGCTTCAATTTTTGCCATTTCTGGTGTAAAGCCTTTTTCCAGCTCATTTTTAATCGCTAATTCCTGTGAAGTTCTTAGCGGCATCACTTGTCGGGGTACAGAATCGACTTGATCTAATTGCACAACATCCTGAATATCAGTTTCAGGCTTTAAAACATCTTTTGCAAGTGCAACGTCATTGCCATACATGATATGATGTGCTGAGGCAGCTGTTCGTCTTGCTGCTGCAATTGCGCGAATTGCTGCACTGTGATCTGTTTTCATATCATTTTCTGAAAACAATCCTTTTTCATAATATTGATCAGGGCGTTTATAAGATGCGATAGCTTCCCATTCTGATGTTTTCTTGTCCTCTTCATCCATAACAGATGAAAATATCAATTCTGGTAATCGACCATAAGAAACAAAAACAGTTTGAACATCGAGCGTTTCATCCAAACCACAATCCATATCTTCATAAACAAGCTGTTTTAAATTGTTGCTTTCCCCTTTGAGCCGATGTACTGCGGCTTGAAAAATAAACCGAATGCCCTTTTCACGTGCCTGTTCAATTTCTTCCTTAGTAAAACCAATTTTACTCAAATCTTGTTGAAACAAAACTGTAACTTGCGTCGCACCTTTATTAATTAAGATTTCGGATGCTTTGAGAGCCATTTTATCATTCGCCAGCACAGCACAATGACCACTTATTGGAACAATAGCATCAGTAGTCGTTTTTAATGCATCCAATAGCAAATACATGCCAGGTACCTGTTGATCAGTTATTCGCTCTGCATTTCTTGCCAATCGACTATCCCATCCACCTGTAGTGACGCAAACAGCATTAAAGCCTTTGTCAAGCAAGGATGGAATTGTAAAGTCTTTGCCACATATTTGTTCGTATTCAACTGTAACGCCCATATCAAGTACACCATCAATATCCCAATCCAAAATATTCATTGGTAAACGTTCACGAGCAATGGCTTTACGAAGAATTCCGCCTAATTTGTTTGTGGTTTCGTAAATAGTTGGAGAATGTCCCAGACGTGCCAGAAAATATGCACAAGAAAGACCTTCAACACCGCCACCAATTATGGCGATTGTTCGGCCAGTGGATGGCGCTTTGTATGGCTGAATTCTTTTTCCGGAAGATTGTTCATAATCTGCTGCATAGCGCTTCAAGCCATTGATTGCAACAGCTTCGTCTTCAAGATTTCTGCGACAATCGGTTTCACATGGATGCGGACAGATTCGACCAATGGTTGATGGAAATGGATTTCGTTCCTTGATAACCTGGACAGCTTCGTGGCAGTTACCAATTGCGATTTGGTGAATATATTCTCGTATATCAATGCCTGCAGGGCACGCACGTTGACATGGGGTTGTACAATCATCAACTGTATATTCATGAAGAATTCTTCGGGTCACTGAGGAGAGTTTAATAATATGTTTGGGACATTCGCGCTCACATGTGCCACATCCTGTACATTTTTCCTGATCTACAACAGGCAAGCCATTCTCACCCATCGTTAAGGCGTCAAAAGGACAGACGCGAACGCATGTGCCTAAACCAAGACATCCAATATCACATACTTTCATACCGCCAGCCATCAATGCAGCCGCACGACAATCGGGAATGCCTGCATATTGATACAATGTATGCGCTTTGTCAACACTGTAATGACATCCAGGTCTGGCAATGTCGGGTTCTTTGGCTTCAAGGGAAGCGCCTATTAGTGCAGCAATGGTTGCAGCCAGCTCTTCACCGCCAGCAACACATGAATTGGGTGCAGCTTTACCAGCAACAATGGCTTCAGCATTGGCAGCGCAACCTGGAAGTCCACATCCACCACAGTTTGCTCCAGGTAAAGCATCATCCACAGCCTCGACTGTTGGATCAACATAGACATAAAATATTTGTGAGGCGACTGCCAAAACAATTCCAATGACAATGCCCAGACCACCCAACATAAAAACGGCTTGTATCATAATCTTATACTCCTTAATTTATTGAAAATTAATAACAGAAAGTATCTTCAAAAAAACATTTCTAATTATTAATTTGTCGATCAATCAATGGCATCAAATTTACATTTACTGAAACATGTCAAACATTTAACGCATTTATCTTTGTCAATGATTGCCACTTCTTTCTTTTTCCATGTAATCGCATCAACTGGACACGCTTTATAACATGCACCACATTTCTTGCATTTTTCAGGATCGACCTCAAATTTGAGCAATGATGGACAACGTTTTGCAGGGCATTTCTTTTCATTGACATGGGCTTCATATTCGTGACGAAAATAGCGTAATGTAGATAATACAGGGTTTGGTGCAGTCTGCCCTAAACCGCATAGTGCTGAATCTTTAATGACATATGACAGTTCCTCAAGGGTATCAATATCTTCGGGTTTACCTTTTCCATCACAAATTCTTTGTAATATTTCGAGCAATCGACGCGTACCTTCGCGACAGGGTGTACATTTTCCGCAAGATTCATCCTGGATAAAATCCATGAAAAACCGGGCCATATCCACCATACAGGTCTGGTCATCCATGATAATTACCCCACCAGATCCCATAATAGCGCCGACTTTGGCAATTTCTTCAAAATCTACTGATGTATCAAGATATTCCTCTGGAACACATCCACCAGATGGGCCGCCTAATTGAACCGCCTTAAATTTGCGTTTATTTGGAATGCCTCCCCCAATATCAAAAATAATTTTTTTCAGGCTTGCGCCCATTGGAACTTCAACAAGACCAATATTATTAACATCTCCAGACAATGCAAATACTTTTGTGCCCTTACTTTTTTCAGTTCCAACTGACGAATACCAGTCGCTGCCATTGAGGATTATTTGGGGAATACTGGCCAATGTTTCTACATTATTTAAAATGCTGGGTTTTTTCCAAAGCCCTTGATGCGCTGGAAAAGGTGGGCGTGGACGTGGCATACCGCGTTTGCCTTCAACCGATGCCATCAATGCTGTTTCTTCACCACAGACAAATGCACCAGCGCCTTGACAGATTTCAATATTGAGATCAAAGCCAGTATCCATAATATTCTCACCCAATAATCCATAATCTTTGGCATTGTCAATGGCAAGCTGAAGTCGTCGAATGGCGAGGGGATATTCTGTGCGGCAATAAATAAAACCTTCATGCGAGTTGATTGCTTTTGCAGCGATAATCATTCCTTCGATTACAGCGTGCGGGTCTGCCTCAAGAATGCTGCGATCCATAAACGCTCCTGGATCGCCTTCATCTGCATTGCAAAGAACATATTTAATGTCTCCTTGACTCTGAAATGCAAATCGCCACTTTAAACCTGTTGGAAATCCTGCCCCGCCTCGACCGCGTACACCAGAAGCAAGAACCTCTTCAATAATTGTTTCTGAGGTCATATCTTTCAAGGCTTTGATGGCAGCGATATATCCATCACGCGCAATATATTCATCAATGGATTCAGGGTTTATCAAACCTTTATTTCTAAGTACACGCGCCATTTGATTGGAAAAGAAGGGGATATCTGAAAGTTTGGGTATCACCTTTTTCTTAGCTAGTGGATTTTTGTACATCAGACGTTCAACAGGCTTATTGGCTTTGAAATGGCTTTCAACTATCTCTTTGGCATCATCAGCCTTGACCTGCTGGTAAAAAATACCATCTGGCTGAACCACCATGATGGGGCCAAGGGCACAAAATCCATTACATCCAGTTTCAACAATTATGACATTTTCTGAAAGTCCCTGATTATCGATTTCTTGCTGAAGGGAATCTTTCAAAGAAAGACTGCCTGTTGCATGACATCCTGTGCCACTGCAAAGCAATATATGGCGTGTTTGCTCCACCGGAACTTCCCCTTGACGAAGGGCAAATATTTGAGATTTTTCTTGTTTGATGCGTTTTAAGTCATCGATGGTCAACTTTGGCATTGTATTCTCCATATTTTTTAGTGAACTTTGGATAAGAATCTCTCAATGCCTTATGCATAAGAAGGCGATTGAGCTATTGCATATCACTTTTTCGAACTTTCGATATAATCGTTTTTACCATGAACCATCCATTCCACGTAAACCTTGCATATACAGCCGGCCACATGAAACAAACATGGATTCATGGGTTAATAAAATTGGAATTGAATTGGCATTTGCCAGTTCAATAACATGCTCGGATGGTTGTTTTCCTCGAACTAAAACCACAGCACCAACCTCAGCCATGATGCATATTTCAATGACTTCTGAGGTATTTTGTCCTGTCAACAGGACACTTCCTTTTGCTGTAGCAGATAGAACATCAGCCATCAGATCGGCACCACCGCCTGCAACGATATCAATGTCCATCTTTTCATGGCCACAGACAATAGTTGCATTCAGGGATTCTTTTATTTCATTCAGTTTCATAATAATTAGTGTTATTCATAACTGTCTAAAGTCTTTAAAATATTATCCGCTTTTACATCACCATGTGTATCCTGACCAATAACAACAACTGGTGCTAGACCACAAGCTCCAAGACATCGAACAGATTCCATTGAAAAACGTCGATCTGAAGTTGTTTCTCCAAAACCAATATGATAGTGATTGCTGATACGTTCAACAGTTTCTTTTATACCTTTGACATAGCAGGCTGTACCCATGCAAACTTTAATTGTATGGCGACCTTTTGGTGTCATGGAGAATAATGAATAAAATGTTGCCACCCCATAAACTTCACTTTTTGAAATATTGATGCCTGAACTGATATAGTCCATCAGTGGTGATGGCAAATATCCGACAACATCCTGCGCCTGTCTTAATACAGCAATTAATGCACCTGGCTTGTTTTGATTGTCATTGATAATATTGTCAATTTGGTTCCACATATCTGATGTAATGTCAGGATGTTCTGGTTTTTCAATATTTAGCATGCTTTTTCCTCTCATATTAATTCATCGGAGTGACTTTTTTTTACAGATTGATCACTCCATTTTGTTATTTAAACGATTGGCATCGTAAAATAATATATTACATGAAAACAACAAATATTAATAATATTCGTTGCCTTCAATCACTTTTTACAAAAATATAAATATTTTCATATTTTTTTAAAAAAGTCAACGTTAATCTCTATTTTCAATTGGATAAACATGATTAGTAAGGTCGTATGGGTCTAACAGTTTGTTTAGGGCGTATTTCAAAACAAAAGGGGGGGAGGCTTTTCTTCGCCCTGAAAGGGCTAACATACAAGCCCAGGGCAACGCCCATAGCCATCATGTTAAACGTAAACTTGCTTGCATGCTACTGAAAAACATTCTGTAATACATTATTTTCAATGTGTTTGACTTTTTCATAACATGAGAGGCAATGTAATTGATAATGATAAAAAATAACCATTGCAAACAATCAAAGATAATGTTTCATTATAGACATCGGAATTGCTTGATCGCGCTAATGAGCTTGTGGTAAAAGAAGGCCAAAATGAATTCCCTATAATTGATAACGAACAATTGTTATGTAAAAAACGAAAAATTTTGAATCATTTATTTTTGTTCATGCATTAATTTATCATGAAAAAATGGATACATTTAGACTATGATTGATTATATCATTGTTTTCCAATTGGTGATGGCTTCACTTGCATGCTTACTTGCCATCAGTTTGATTATTGTGCAGTGGCGTTTTCGCGGCCTGTTACAATGGCGAAAATCCTTGTCGCAAGAACTTAAAATATTAAAAAAAGAAATCAGCACGATGACCCCTGTTGAAAAAAAAGCCTACACCATAGTGCTAGAAACCTGTGAATCTATTCAACGTTCATTTATTGTAGAATTGACAGTCTTTAATGATTTACCAGATTATTTGCGTCGAATTGCGGCCTGCTTTTATCCTGATAGGGAACATCCAGAGCAATGTATTACAATTGGGGATTGCCTGTTTATTGTTCAGGATCTAGCATTTCGCTTAGATAAATTACTCCAGCAGCGGGGACTGAATAAATTTCGATATATGCGGATTCGTCATATTCATCAAATATATAATCGCTTAAAAAGGCTTCAAAAGAATCCTTTTATGTCTCTATATTTGAAATACAGAAAACTGATTCAAAAAATATCCTTAATTCGTTTGATCGTTTTTCCCGATCCTTTTTCCTGGATTTTTTATTTATCCAACCAGTTTACTGTCATTACAGTAGCACGATATTTACTTCTTGAAATATATCTGTATACCGGACTTTTGGCAGTTAATGCATATCGGCAAACAGATAAAAAAAAACAAATATCTTTTTCTCAGCAAGAACTTGAAGTGCTTATGCAAGATTTGGAAAAACTACAGGCGATTGATTCATCCATGCAATCTCAATTTCCCGAACTAAAAAAAATTCGCAAGAAAAACCTTGGCTTTGGCAGGGGGTTATTATCAAATTTATCATTGAATCAATGGAAAATGGCAATTGTCGAATCCGCTCACATTATTTCAGCAGCGCATTTTCCAGACGCTGATACTCCCTTGATGGAGGCCTCTGTTGGTCCAATTCTGGAAAGAAGTCGGTATTGGTTGAAAACAGTCAATACCATTCAGTCAATCCCGGTGGTCCACAAGATGGCTGATGTTAAAGTGGAAACGATTCTTCAGGCCAAACTTATGATTGACAATATGCCTGAGAAATTTAAGCAGGCAGTTTCTGCCTCAATGAAAGTCTACAAATTGACCAAATGGCCCATTACCATCTATCGTCTTGCAAGAAAAGCTACTCCCATTGGCATGGCAACATCAATTGGATGGATTGTCACGCGGAATTGTATTATTTTTTATATTTATCATTATAGTTTTTATACGGCATGTAATGAAATTGATTCTGTGTACAAATACTCAGTGAATCGTCCTCTTTCCAAACACCTGAATTGATTTTTTTGGGGGTGTCCATATGTAGCTTAAACTTCCGGAAAATGCATAGCTAGAAAGATTATCTGAAATTGAAAAAGTTACCGGATTTACTATAATTTTAAAGATGGCGAGAGGGTTTTCAAGTAAGGTTTTTTATTAAAAAAAAACATTGAAGATATTTTATATTAAACAGCATTCAAAACAGTCTGGATTTTCTTTTCCAGCTTTTCAGCCATTTGCGATTCCAGCTCAATTGATTGAATTAACTGTTGAGATAAGCCGATCACGCCATTTAATGGTGTTTTTAGATCATGTCGAACCATTCGTTCGACATCCGCTTTGAGTTGTTCGGCGCGTTTACGTTCTGAGATATCTCGAATAATTGACCAGATACCAACAGGATTGTTTTTAGCATCACGAATGAGCCAGGAACAGATGGAAACAGATATGCAATTCCCATATTTATCAATAATTTCCTGTTCATATTCATCACTCCGCCCCCTGGTAAGGATCTGATTTGTTTTAATGTCATGGATCATTTCATGCCATTTGGGTGGGATCAAGTCTGTAATTTTTTTATCTTTGAGTTCCTGGGATGTATATGAAATCATATCTAGAAATGATGGGTTGGCTTCTTTGATACGATTAATCATATCGATATATATAATGCCATCAATACTGGAATTATACAAACCACGATATTTTTCCTCGCTTTCTCTGAGAGCGGCTTCAGCACTTCGTAATTGTTCCTGCTGACGATCGCTCATTTTTATCAGCCGAGATGATTGTTTGTACAATTTTTTATATTTTTTCAAAAGATCTTTGACATCAAACAAAAGTGGATTGTCTGCATGGGCATGATCAGACAATAATACTTCTGTTGTCTGGATAATCTTTTCTTCTGTGCTGAATAAAGTTCTCGACATAATTATTAACAATCAATTTGGATATGAAATTTTTGGTTAAAGGTGTTATATTTCAAATATTCATGAATCATCAGTATCAATAATGTTTGCAAACCGAATTCAAGGTACATCCTTAACCGATACACCCTTAATTGATTATACCATCATTTGAAATATGCAATGATGCGTCTGGAAAATCCGATTTTATCAATTTTTTAATAATTTTTATGGCACTTTTATTGTGATCAAAAGCTGGCACACCTGCCATTATCTGAAATGTTGGAATAATTTTTCCATGAATAAATCGCCCATCACGATCATCCATATGAACTTCCAAAATAGCTCCAATTCCTGCCGGCCCACTGAGACGAAATTGACCAAATGTATAAAAATTTCCAAGTGAGTAAGCAATCAAACGATCACGATAGCATGATAACGCACGTAAAACATGAGGTCCATGTCCAAGTATCAGGTCTGCTCCTGAATCAATCGCAGCCTGTGCAAATTTAATAAGATTGCCCCTTTTTTCACCATAAAACATTTCCATTTCATTTTTAACATGCTGTGCATCTTTTCCTTCTTTACCGCCATGAAATGATACGATGACAATTGGATACCGCCTGGACAAATCAGAGATGATTCTTTTTGTATGCTTAATATTGGTTAATAGGTATGAATTTTTTGTAAATCCAAATGCGACGATAGCAATTCGTTGTTTTTTTACACGAACAAGCACATGACCGCCTTTTGGCACTGCATGAATATCTTTATCTGCTAATATATCAGATGTTAACAGATAGCCTTCATCACCATAATCTGCTGTATGATTGTTATCAATACTTAATACTGTAAATCCCATATCAACCAGAATATCGGCCAATTCAGAAGGCATACCAAATTCATAGCATTTTTTTGCTTTTCGTGAAGTTTCAGAACATTTTTGAGGTGGGGTGTCGGCTTCAACAAAAACACCTTCAAGATTTCCAAATACAATGTCTGCGCCTGCAAGGTATTTTTGCATTTTTCGTGCTTGATTCAGGTGCTTATCCTGAGGCAATACAGGTCTAGGGGTCAGTGAACCCATCATGATATCGCCCACAGCGCGAATACATATAGTTTTTGCTGATATTGATGTTAGCGGTATCAACAATATAATTACTAGAATGCCGCCATATATTATATTTTTCATTAAAGATCCTGATGTTGGGCCAAATCGTTAATCACTAATCCGGTAATCACTTTTGGATAGAAATAGGTACTTTTTCTCGGCATGGTTAATCCGGCATTGGCAACTGCCTCAACCTGTTCTATTCGGGTTGGATTGAGTAACATTACCAAATCACATTGTCCCTGATCAACATTGTTTACCGCCTGTTCAATGCTCGTGGTATACGTAATTTGGTTTTCATCATCCTGGCTTTTCTGATCCATTTCTAATATACGTTCTAAGACAATTTGCGTTAATAGGGTAACATCTAGATCTCGTAAAGCCGGTTCGATTTTTTGTTCATTCTTTAAAATACCTGATTTTAGTGTCAACAATATAAATGCAGGATGATTTTTATAATAGGCACCCAGCCGATGTAAATCATTTCCTTCAGACAGTTCATTAATAAATTGATTCAGAACAACTGATCTTGAGTCTGAATCAAAGGGCAGCACTTTAACATCGAAATATTGTGTTATTCTATTTAAGAAGCCATTTAAATGAGTCTGTGAAACATTTTTTAATTGACGATGCGCAGGAAGTATGACAAGCCCCGGATCATCCATACTTGATAAATACATCATAATGTATCTTGCTGGATGAGATGCTGGCAATTTACCCTCTTTTTGTTCCAAATAATTTAAGTACTGTAAACCGGTTTCATACCGATGATGGCCATCAGCAATAAATATGGGTTTATCAGACATTGTTTTTTCAATTTTTGCATGCACATCTGGATCAATTATTCGCCACATTTTATGGGATTGATTTTTATCATCATTAAAGATCAGTTCCGGTGTTTGATTGTTTACACATTGAAGTAATGTATCCAAAACTGAACGATGCTTATCAGGAAATAATGAAAAAATCGGGCTGAAATTTGCCTGACAGGCAATCATCAACTTCAATCGTTCTGATTTAATATTTGAAAATGTTTTTTCATGAGGTTTTACAACACCTGTATCAAAGTTTTCCAACCTGACCAATGCGATCAATCCATATCGTTTAAACTGTTTTTCTTCAATGTTAAATTCCATTGATGTAAAATACAATGCCGGTTGATCATCACGAATGAGATATTCATTATCCTGCCATGTTGTATAACATTCCAGTGCGCGTGAGTATCTATTTTTTGATTTGTCATCCCCTGTCAGATGTTTACCCAATATCAAGCGAATGATATTATAAGGATCACAAGCATAATAAGCATCTTGCTCTTCTTCTGAAATAACGTCATAAGGCGGTGTCACAACTTTTGAAATATCAAGTTTATCTGTGTTGTATCGAATGCCTTTAAATGGTTTCACAATGGCCATATTGATATATTCCTTCGTTAATTCACAATGTAATTGGCTGGATTGATTGGAGCGCCATTCAATCGGACTTCATAATGAAGATGAGGGCCGGTACTCCGACCTGTATTGCCCATTGTACCAATGACATCACTGCGTTTAACGATATCGCCTTCTTTTTTAAACAATTTATTCATATGCGCATAACGTGTTTCCATCCCATGACCATGATCAATAATGATCATTCTGCCATATCCACCTTTTCGACCTGAATAGGTAACCAGACCTTTTGCCGGTGCAAGAATTTTAGTCCCAAGATGATTCGCAATATCGACACCTTTATGAAATTCACGTCTTCCAGTAAAAGGAGAGACCCTGTAACCAAAAGGTGATGAATACCAGCCTTTTGTTGGTCGAATGGATGGCGTACATGCCAGAATTTCGCGACGTTCTTCAAGGGCGTCAAGCAAGCGGACAAAACTTTTTTCCTGACAGAAAGTTGCAGCCTGGATTTGATCTGTCTGATCATTTATATTGCGCACCAGCGTACTATGTTTTTCCTCAAGCGATTGACTTGCATCCAAATCCTCAGGCAATGTGCCACCTACACTTAATATACTATCTTCTGATGGCATATCCAGATTGGCCAATGTGCGAACTTTCATTTCAAACTGATTCAGATAGGCAACACGATTTTTTAAATTGTTGACTTCTTTTGCAAATTTTTTGATTTGCTGACGCTGTGCGATCAGTTCGGTTGTTTTGTTTTCAAGTTTTTGTTTGAGCAGTGTATCTTTTACATAGTTTGCTTTGAGATAGGAATAATCTGGTACAATGTAGAACATTGATACCAACAAAAACAAAAAAACCAGGACTGCGGTTGACATTAAAATTTTGTTTACGCTGAATTGCTTTGAATGCGTACCTCTTGATGAAAATACGATAAAATGGATTTTATTCATAACTTTTTCCCTGATTGTCGATTTTCTTTGGTTTATTTTAAATAATGTAAACCAAAGCCTTCGACCATATTCGCTTGCCTTTCTGCAAGCCGGTCAATATTTCAGTATATACATTTTAAACGATTATTTATTAAAAAACCGGAATTAATTATCATTAAAGATTATTCATGTCAAGCAATTAATAGCTTTTGTCAAATTGAAATTAGGGTCGCATATTACGTCGATTAAATCGAAATGTCAGTTCTTTTTTTTCCAATGGTGCAAGAGATATATCAAATTTTAGTTTAGCAACGTTTTCTAAAGTGAATGGCATATTGCAATCAATCATTTCCCATTGCCCCTGTATGTATTGAATTAATGAAAGACTGGCAGGAACTGTTTTAAAATTTTCCAGACGGGCAACAATATAAGATTCAGTGTCATAAAGTACAATTCTATTTTTATTATTATTACGAATATTTATTTTTCGATTTTCCATCATGCGTTGATCCACAGAAATATCAAAACTTCTGCCAATACAAATTTTCATTGTCTCACCCACAGGTACAGATTCAGCATTGTCTTCTCCTAATAAAACAGGTTGTCCAATCTTTCCCTCTTGAAAAACACGTACCTTGCCACCTGATAACACATGCTTTCCCAAACCATTCTTTGAGGAATTTTTGAAAACATAATATATAGGAATTCCATTTGATGCTTGAGGATAGCTTTTATTCCAATTTTCTTTGTTAGCATCCCATTCCCATCGTTTCTCAATATGGATATTATCTAGCTCCTGGATATTGAGCTTCAGTGTTTCTTCATGATCGATACTGACAGGCAATATCTGACCATAGCCCAACCATAAATTGGCAAAAGAAAATTTCTCACCAGAAAAATTTTTTAATACAACTGATAGTTGGAGTCGGGCACGGGTTTCTTTATGATTGACAAATAGTCTGTATTGAATGATATGGGACAAACCTTGAATCAAGTAACACACCCGAACACGTTCATCACATGCTTTTGGGCTATAAATATCCCAGACCAACGCATTTTCATTTGGTGGATAATTAACGTTCATTAATTGAACTTTTTCAGGATGTGTCAGCATGATCAGTTGAATGGAATCCGGATCAATTTGAACATCTTTCCATGAAAAATCAACTGTATTCGTACCTTGCTCAAGGTGTAATGTTCTTTCTTCTTCAATGAATGCACCATCTTTATGATCCAGGCGAATCGTAACCGCACCACGTTCTGGCAATGTCACTAATTTGGTGCGAGATGAAGCAACATTTACCTGAAACATGATGCAAAAGCAGGTCATTAGTATTGATAGATATGAAATGTTATGTTTCATGCGCCTCTCATTATTTTATTTTATTTAGCCTCAAGATATAAACTCTGAATGTTCTTTATAAATTTATGATGGAAATGGAACAGGCGGTTGATTCTTTTGTTTCATTTTTTCAGGGACTATTACTTTGTCTAAAACATCCTGGTAGATTTTTACAGGTGTACTTTCCCGAATGTTTTTCTCAAAATTGTTTTCGGTTTCTTTTCTTTTTTCAAGTAATTGTTTATGGCGAATTCTTGTTTTAACTTTGTTAAAAGGGGTTACCTTGGATGGTCTCCTATCCAGAAGTTTGACAATGTATAAGCCTTTATCAGTTGTAATAATATCACTGACATCATTGATTTTTGTTAATGCAAAACCTGCTTTAAGAACCTTTTCATCCCATCGGTAAGATCGATTATCATAAAGCCATCCAATGTCACCACCTTTGTAGCGAGAAACCTGGTCTTCTGAGTATTGAACAGCAAGACGACCAAAACCACGTCCTTTAAAAGGCTTTTTCGCTTGATTGAGGGCTTCATTCATTTTTTCTGTAATTTCTTGCTTTTTGGCATCACTCATTTTTGAATGCGTTTTCATATAGATTATTGCCAGACGAGCTTTGGTTGGCTGTGTATATTTTTGGATATTCTCAGAGTAATGCTGCTGGATTTCTTCTGCAGTCAAATTTACTGTATCAATCTGTGGTTTTAGAAAATTTTTTTTATATTGTCCAATAAGCAAATTTTCATACATTCGAACAAAATCTTTGTTTTGATGGATACCTGCTTTCAATGCTTGATCAATCAATGCAGATCTCAGGATCATTTCATCAAGTAGCTTTTCTTTATCTAAACGAACCATTCTACTGCTGCCGCGCTTTTTCATTTCTGCTTCAAAATCCTGGATAGTGATTTTCTGGCTGCCAACAATGGCAATTAAATCTGGCGAACGATCTTGCAAACTTAGATAATAATAAGCTGCAACAATAATAGCAAGAAAGATAATCGCCGAAATTGATTTTTTTTGTTTTGTATTCATAATTATAATCGCCGAAATTGATTTTTTTTGTTTTGTATTCATAATTAGAACATAGTGCCCTTCGGGCAAATGTTAAATTAGCCTAACTTATGTGCGTCTTCGGAAAGCCTGCTTTATATTGGTTCAAGTACAGTCCTGCTTGCTAACGCGCGCGGCTCAGATTAGAAGCTGCCGCAATTTTCAGAGCCGCGCGCGTTAGCAAGCGGCATTGCACTTGAACCAATATAAAGCAGGATTTTGTTTTTCCGATACATGAACATAGTGCCCTTCGGGCAAATATAGATTAGCCTAACTTTTGTGTGTCTTCGGAAAGCCTGCTTTATATT